>Ga0102940_1000278_pt1 | contig 35944 bp, 26 predicted proteins | sample SalPonR2_C_D1_MG_FD_78215 | JGI IMG/M metagenome (GOLD analysis project Ga0102940, IMG submission 78215) | Salt pond soil microbial communities from South San Francisco under conditions of wetland restoration - Salt Pond MetaG R2_C_D1_MG | ecosystem: Environmental > Aquatic > Marine > Intertidal... | reverse complement strand
TAAGTGGATCTTCGGTAATCGTTACCGCCAACTCATTGCGAGGTACGTCGTTGGCCTGCACACTGCTCCCCCCCGAGACCGTTCCGTCGAAGCCATTAAACTCATCTTTGGCCAGGGTCGTGGGTTGGTCATCAAAGTTCCAGTACAGTAGTAATCCTTCGTCATCCGTACAGTATTTTCCGTTCATGACGTCGACAATATCGGAACCCGACAGGTCTTCCAGATAGAAGCGCGCCTCGTCGATCAATCCATCGAAATAGCTATCCGGGTTTTTATCTTGCCGGTTACCGACACTAATAGTATTTAGATTTTGGGTGGTTACGTTATCGACAGGATCCATATCGGAACCTTCCAGTACACCATCTACGTATAGGCGCCGATCGGTAGGGCTGGCAAACACCCCAGCCACGTGGTGCCAGTTGCCATCATTAATGATGGATGTTCCGTCGAAGTTTCCTCTAACGGCACTACCGTTTACCCGTGTCTGCGTTTCCAGTCTGGCTTTTCCATTTTCAATCATTATGTTATTGCGGGTAATCCCGGAGCTAGACGAAGCATGAGCCATAATAACTTGAGTAGCCGAACTGCTGGTTTTAACCCAGGCGGAGAACGCAACCGGATAGCTGTCGACCAGGCGTCTTGTATTGTACACCACATAGTCATCCACGCCATCGAATGAGTAGGCGTAATTCGTCGGTAAGGGCGTGTAGTAATCGTTGGCTAACACATCGGTGCTGACCGAGCTGTTTTCGATCAATAAGACATCATCCTGCACGGCGTGCAGGGTGGCCTCGGTGACCTCAACGTAGGCGAACTTGGTTTCGGTATGCACGTCACTACCATTACTTACGGTAAGCGAGACCGTTTTGGGGCCGCTAGAGGAGTAGCTGACATTATGTGGACCCACGCCAGTGGCGGTAGACGGTGTGGCATCCGCGCCAAAATTCCATTGATAGCTGGTGATCGTTCCCTGAGCCTCTGCCGTGAAGGTTACTGTTTCGTCGGGAGCAACTTCTGTTTCCGAGGCAGCAAAGTCACTTAAGACCGCGTTCGTTCTGCACAACAGTTGCGCCTCGTACAGGGATGCCGGCTGCAGCTCTGCTGTAATATTATTGCCTTCGGTATAGCCCAAAGGATAATTATCCCGGCCAGGGATAATATTCCCTTTGGTACCTAAGGCATAATTTTGGCCCACGGGAGGTTTTTCCAACCAAATTTCTCCATCAATACCCGGCCGGCTGACATCGGTATTCCAAATCACTGAATTAACGGCTGCCCAACCGTGCGCGGTGCCACCTGATCCCCGATTATAGAGGCCGAGTACAAAACTACCGCCCGACTCATCCCCAAAATCCCTCAGGTTGTCATAAAGTATACCTTGTGACCATTGCCTATGCGGCTCACTTGCCGCAAATGGATCTTCACTGACACTTCTTAAAAAGACAATACCCGAAGCAGAAGGAGTTCCGTTTACAGCGTAAGTATGTCTTCCTTGATTGGCATAGCAATTATCAAACAAAATCAGGTTAGAAAAATTACCCGCTTGAAAATTATATCGCCGACCACCGGTGATTTCAGACACGGGGTCGGTGGCATGTACGTTTAGTACACTTACTCTGGATGCCTTTCTTGTTTTTACCCCGGATTGACCAAAACCAGTTGCGGTTACATTGCGCACCCAGGCATCTTCTACTTCGTGCAACACAATATTATTCCAGGCATGATTTTCGTCCAGGCCACCCAGTGATTCAACCTCTATACGTAGATCTTCCACCCCTACCTGGGTGATCATATCCTGTCGGTCATATGTGTATATGTAGGATTGCGATAGCGATTTGTCCAGGTGATTGAATACCGGGGCATCTATGGTAATTTCGTTACCAGAGATGTTGGTGATGAAGCGGTTATAAATAATCGGATACTGCCCCACACTCCAACTAGGATCAGAACCGGTACCCCCGCCATCAATAGCATCTAACCAGTCTTGCGTACAGGGGTGATAAACAATAATGTTATCCCCTACACTGTAAGGTGTAGCATCGGCGACGTCAAAGCTTCTACTGCCTACCTGCACAAAGTTGGTTGTAATATCCTGTTGAGTACCGGAGACTTGTTGGTCCCATGGTCCCTGATCGCCCCCTCCCAGTTCAATCAAATCGCGTTGGTTTGGCGTATTACCGATGCCGATAATAATGGTCGGGGTGTCCGTATTTCTACCATCCCCTGAGCCCCTTAAAACAACACCGGAAGTGTGCAAAAATAATTGTCCGCTAATTTCATAGGTGCCGGGATTCAGCAATACAGCCCCCCTGAATCCATCTCCATCGGGAGCCATTGCACTTACCGCGTCAATAGCATTTTGAATATGCGCCGTATTATCCCCGGAAACCGGGGAAATAGTTTGCTTAACGGGTACATCAGGTATAGCTACGCCCCCGCCTTTATAGCCGGCATTACTAAAATCAGGTATGCGGTTTTGGTTGGCATCAGCTTCGTAGGTGAGGCAACCATCTATGCCGACCTTTGCTTTATTGGTCTCCCAGGTAGCCTGCCCAAATGCCACGGAGGTAGCTAGCAAAAAAATGGTAAATACGTGTATTAGCTTCATAGTTAGGGATCTATAGATACTAGGAATAATAGTAGTGCAGCAAGTAAAAGCCTGGCAAATACGGAGTAGGAAAAGAGACTTAATTTTTACGGGAGTGACTTTAGGTATGACGGATGATGTAGCAGATGTTATACTGCTATTAATCATGATTTAATAAAAATACGATGTAGGATTCAGTTTTCATAATGTACAGCAGATCTTTTGAGATGCCCGAAGGATACCCCCCATGATTTGTATGATACGGCACGTGAAGTGCGGTCGTAGGTCAGGCCTTCCCTTCCTCGGCCAATTGCGGTTGCTCGACGGCTTTAATTAGGAAGAAACCATCTTCGCCTTGTTTTTGATAAAGAGGCATTAGAACACGTCCATCAGCAATGGCGCGAATAGGCCCGTGGCGATCGTAGGCCAGGATTTCGCCCTTGCGCACGGGCTGAAAGTTTTTATATCCCGGGCGCATTTGAAAGCCGTCTTCCGGCTCAATGGTATGCCGCATAATAAATTCGGCAACCTTAGGTAGGCCGGCGCAATAATCACGCAAAATTTTATCGTGGCGATTCTCTACGTCTTCCGACAAAACAAGGCCAATGGTTCGCATACAATTAATGGTAGCGGCCAGGGCGCGGTTGACCGAAAGCTTTTCCTGGTGTTGCCCCGACTCGAAGGTGACGGCAACTGTATTGGGATGAAAGTATTTGCTATTGAAATAGTGCATGGTCGTGCCGCGAATACCCCGTAACAGACCTTTAATAACGGGGGCGTGCATCTCTACTCCGAGGCGTACACTCTCCGGATCATCAGTGGCAATAGAAAAGATCCCGCCATAAGCAGTGGTGGTATGCAGGTCGAGGAAGTAAATCTTTTCTGGGTTCCATTCGGCGACATGCTGATCCAGAATCTCGAGAATTTCGGAGATCTCCAGCTCTTCGGCTTCTAATTGGCGGCGGGGGGTAGCACGGATGCGTTGGATGTTGGCGGGCGTCCATTGCCGGTTCAGGTCTTTCTGTACGTAGCGTTCGCCGGCAGCCAGGGCTCGCAGATTGCCCCGTAGCCCAATCATATGGCCAAAGAAGCGAAAATGAGGGTTGAGGTTAGGCTCTTCTGCCAGGAGGTGGAAGAGGATCGTCAGCGCTTCCACTCCGGCCGTCTCATTGCCGTGCATTCCGCCAAAGCAAATGAGTAGGGGACCGTCTTGCTGTCCGTGGTATTCGCCGATAATTCGTTCATCCATAGTCGTACTATTCTCTGCCATCGGCAGCCCGTCAGGGCCGGATGCCAAAATTTTCCGGGCAAAATACGAATTAACTGCAGGCACATCAAATATACCCGACTCGAAGTACGCCGGAGGCTGCAAACCACATCGTGAGCGGTATAGATTAATCCTACAGTTGGTTAAGGTATTTTAGTTACACTGGCGTGTCTTTCCAGGCCCAAATATAGCGGCAGGCATAGGAACGATAGGGGGCCCATTGCCCGGCAATGTCGTGCATTTTTTTCTGCAGAAGCTTTTTTTCGGCGATGTTCAGGCCGTATAATTTACTCATCCCCGTGCGAATCACCTGATCGTCAACGGGGAACACGTCGGGTCGTTGCAAGGCACCTATAAGCAGCATCTGTACAGTCCATACGCCTACTCCCTTAATTTGCGTTAACTCAGTAATAATAGCCTGATCGTCGTGTCGGTTCCAGTTCCGCGCGGAAAGGTTATGTTGCAAGAAGTGCCGGGCCACATTTTGTACATATTGACTTTTTGCTCGCGAGAGGCCGGCTGTGCGTAGTTCGTCCGGGCTTTTTGCCAAAAGTGCTTCCGGGGAAGGCGCATCGTGGTCAAACATCGCTAAAAAACGCTCATAGATCGCCTGGGCGGCCCGGGTAGAGAGTTGTTGGAAAATAATAGATTGAATAAGGGCTGGATAGACTGCGCGCACAGGTGACCGAGGCCATCTAATCTCGAGCCGCTCTACCAGCGAACGCATGACGGGATCGCTGGATAAATGATCTTTAATTTGCTCACTCATGTGTGCTGTTCAGCCGGTCAGCGCCCGCCCGGTAGGATTAACCTGGCTGAGGCGCAATTCCACGTACCGCTCCTGAAAGCCCATTTTTTTGAATAAATCAATGCCCGGGCTATCGGGAGGGAGGTGTAAGGCAAACTCTCCTTTAGCATGTTGTATGGAGCGACGGACTAAACCCTCCAGGATTGATTCTTCCTGGTGGTAGTCAGGGTGCAATACCGCATATACTAGAACGTAGCTGGGGTTATACGCCTCCATCCCCGTCTTATTAACGACCACGCAGGAGATAAGATCGTCATTATTCCAGGCGGTAAAAATGAACCCACCGAAAGAAGGCTTGTTTTTTAGGGCGTAATCAAGTGCTTCGGATATCTGCTCCCCGTTTGCTGATTCGCTATATTGCTTTATTAAGCGGATAATAGCATTTCGCTCGGGGGGCATAATACCGGAAAAGGCGTCGTAAAGCTGGACCCGGTAGGACATATTGTAGTGCTTTTAGGAAGTAAATGATTTGTTAAGTAGCTCACAACAATATGATCACGGGATGGGATGTGCCTAATCAGGGTAATATTCTGACTTTAAACTAATTATAATTGTTGTAAAATCAAAGTTATTACTATTCAAACCATGCTTTTTCCTTCCGTATTTTGCTTTTTTACGGAAGTAATGCATTAAACATAATCGCCAACTATGCGTGGTATACTTCTTGTTCAGCTCTTCCTTTGCGCAGGGTTATCCCTGGGTAAAAGCCAGGCCCCCACTGAGGCCGCTCATCTTATTTACCTTCGACAGCAGGCAGATGTGAGTATGGCGGATGGCTATTCCTCAAAAGTAGCTAAGGGACGGTACGTATTTCATCAGCTACAAGCCACCGCCCGGCGTACCCAGGAGGAGATCATGGCACTGTTGCAAAAAGATGGTATTACTTACCGGCCGCTCTGGGTGGTTAACGCCATTTACGCAAAAGACCTTTCCCCTGCGCTACTCCGGGAGTTGGAAGAACATCCCGCCGTGGCCATGGTTTTGGAGGATGTACGTATCTCCTTTCCTTCGCTCCCTACTGTTACCGAAGCAAACCTGCGTTCCGGCGAAGGTCCGGAATGGAATATTCTGCAAATTCAGGCTGATAAAGTATGGCAAATAGGGATCACCGGCGACGGGGTTTCGATCGGCGGACAGGATACAGGCGTAGACTGGACACACCCCACTTTGCGCACACAATACCGGGGACTGACTGCCGACACCGTCGACCACAATTACCATTGGTTTGATGCGATCGGCGAAATTAACCCCTACTGGGCTAATAATACCTTTAATCCTTGCGGGTTAGATGTAGAAGCTCCCTGCGATGATCATATCCACGGCACGCATACTATGGGTACCATGGTCGGTGATGATGGATCCGGCAACCAAATCGGCGTGGCGCCCGGCGCCCGTTGGATAGCTGCTCGCAATATGGATCGCGGCGTAGGCTCGCCCACGACGTACCTGAGTTGCTTCGAATGGTTTTTGGCCCCGACCGACCTCAATGGCCAAAATCCGCGGCCGGATCTTGCTCCCGACGTGGTTAATAATTCCTGGTATTGCCCGGAAGAGGAAGGGTGCAGCCCGGAATATCGCTCCATTTTTGCGCAAGCAATAACCAACCTGAATGCTGCCGGTATCTTTGTAGTTGTCTCTGCCGGTAACTCCGGTGATGAGTGCCAAACGATCAATCCTATTCCCGCTTCGATCGAGCCTGCTTTTGCCGTGGGCGCCACCGATAACCAGGATGATGTCGCTTCATTTAGCGCCCGGGGCCCTGCGTTTTCCTTTGACCATACACAGCTGACTAAGCCCGATGTCAGTGCCCCTGGAGTACAGGTGCGATCAGCCGGATTGGACAGTACCTATCGCACCTTTAGCGGCACCAGTATGGCCGGGCCACACGTAGCGGGTACGGTCGCCCTGATGATTTCTGCCAACCCGGATTTGCGCGGGCAGGTAGACTCCCTGGAGGCTATATTGCGGCGCACAGCCCTGCAACTGCGGTCAGTCCCGGCTTGTGATTCATTACCGTTACCCCGTAAGTTTGACCCGGCCTTTGGCTACGGCCGTATTGATGCTTTTGCGGCCGTACAAGCCGCTATGGCGGCTGACGTCACCGGTAATGATCCCCAACCTCCGGAAAACGGGCAGGTCAGGGTGTTTCCCAATCCGGTGCGTCAGCAATTGCAATTGATATTGCCCGATGGCTTGCAAACCGGGCAGCTTCGTATTTTTGACAGCCTGGGACGCCTGTTGCTGGAGCAGCAAGTACAGCGGGATAATCCTATACAGACGCTCTATTTTGGCGATCAGCCAGCCGGCACATACTTTTATGAAGTACGCTGGAATAAAGCCCGTCGTACAGGGCACTTCGTCAAACAATAATGGGAAGACGTGGAAAATAGTCCTAATCCTGTTATCTTTGCGGATTAGGCGCCACCGAGAAGTCGCGTCCGGTACAAGTTAGCAAGTTTGTGCCTCCGGGCAGCAAGCCTGCAACTTGCCTGACCGCATGCCGGTCATTATTGTTAACGCGTACCAATTACCAATATGAAACGTAAAAGACTCTACAACCTCGTCAACCGCGAGGAACTCAAGCAGCGTATGCTGCAATCCGATGAAGAACGCACCACGCTCTCCTTTTATCGGTACCATCACATTAAAGATCCACGGGCCTTTCGCGATCAGTTCTATATCGGCCTGGATAAGCTGGGCGTTTGTGGACGCATCTACGTGTCCAGTGAAGGGGTAAACGGGCAAATATCTGTTCCTACGGTTAATTTTACTGATCTCAAAGCCTTCCTCTATAACTATCCCTGGATGGACGGCATGCGCCTGAATATAGCCATTGAAGACGATGGTAAATCGTTCTATAAGCTTAAGATTAAAGTGCGGGAAAAAATTGTGGCGGATGGCCTTGATGATTCGAGCTTCGATGTCACCAAGCGCGGCCGACACCTCAGTGCCGAGGAAGTGAACAACCTGATGGACAACCCCGACACGGTGGTGGTGGATATGCGCAACCACTACGAAAGTGAGGTGGGGCACTTTGAGGGGGCAATCTGCCCCGATGTGGAGACCTTTCGCGAAGCACTCCCCATCGTGGAAGAGATGCTGGCCGATAAAAAGGACAAGCCGGTAATTATGTATTGTACAGGGGGCATTCGTTGCGAAAAGGCCAGTGCCTACTACCTTCATCAAGGCTTTGAAAAAGTCTATATGATCGATGGGGGAATTATTGAGTATGCCCGACAGTGTAAAGAAAAAGGGTTGCCCATTCGTTATCGGGGCAAAAATTTTGTCTTTGATGAGCGCATGGGGGAGCGCATCGGTGAAGAAATCATCTCCAATTGCCATCAGTGTGGTAAACCTTGTGATACGCATAAAGACTGCGCCAACGATGCCTGCCACCTGCTGTTCATTCAGTGCGATGAGTGCGCCGGGCGATACGACGACTGTTGTTCCGACACCTGCGCCGATTTCATCAAGCTGCCGGAAGAGGAACAGGAGCGGCTGCGTAACGAGATAACCTTTAACGGCCAGAAGTACGGCAAAGGCCGCTTTAAACCCACCACTTCGGAGGTAGGGGCTTCAGAGCTGAGTGGCGCCGCGCCAGGCTGATGTGGAATGGAGTCTGTCGACTATCCCTGCTAAAGTAATGAGCATAAAGAACCCCGCGTCCGGTACCGGACGCGGGGTTCTTATATAAGGAGAACTTTACATTACTTCCGTACACCCGGGCTGCGTTCCAGGAATTCCTGATACAGCTGAATGTGACGGCTGTCGATGGGTACATTATACCCGGAAATGAAGAGATGGGTGATATCTGTTTTCATTTCGAAGGGGTCACCCGTGGCGACGAAGAGGTTGGCCGCTTTGCCTACCTCCAATGATCCCAATTGATCGGCTACGCCGAAAATCTCCGCCGGAACGATGGTGATGGCTTTCATGGCCTCTTCTTTGCCCATACCATAGGTAGCGGCAAAACCAGCATTGAACGGCAGGTTGCGCACGTTCTCGGCTTCGTTGGTACGCAAGGCTACCTTAACGCCGGCATCCAGCATCAGCCCCGGGTTAGCGTAGGGGCGGTCGTAGCGATCCGAGGGGCGCGTCGGGGTACTCAGTACCGGGCCGGCAATCACAGGAATACCGGCTTCGGCCAGCTCTTCCGCTACGCGCCAACCTTCGGCTACACCGGTGAATACCACGTTGGATAGTTCACGGTCTTCCACCCATTGGATGGCTGCCCTGATATCGGCTGCTTTATTCACCTCAATTAAGAGTGGCATCTCGCCTTCCAGAACGGGAATCATAGCTTGCATTTCAGGGCGATAGTCGGCCTCTCCGGCTTCCTGCACTTCCTGGAAGAACAAGACCTGCTCCCATACTTCATTGATTTCTTTCAGGTTTTTATCATACTCTTTTTGAATTTCTTCCTCAGAGCGGCGATCCCACCATCCTCGTTTACCGGAGTTGGGGAAGTTCATGACAACCCCTTTGGCACCAGCATACATCTGATCGGGATTGTAGCCCATCAGGTTGATTAGTGCAGCCGTACCGGGTACGAGGCCGCCACTCGGCATAGTTAATACCGTTGTTACTCCGTTGACCCGGGTAACCGGAATGGCTACCGAATTGGGGTTGACAGCGGTTAGGGCCTGCATGTGCGGCTTAAATTCACCAATTTCCCGGTAGTCGTTGGTCAGGGAAACGGAGCCCACTTCCGACAGGCCAAGCCGGGTACCGGAGTCGATCATCCCCGGGTAAATGTACTTTCCTGCACAGTCGATGGTTTGGGCGTTGCCCGGAATGGTGACATTGCTGCCCAGGGCAGCAATGCGTCCGTCGCGAATGACCAGGGTGCCATTTTCAATAGTGCCGTTGGTCACGGTCACGATGGTGGCATTGGTCAGGGCAAAGGTGCCGTCCATGGCTTTTTCCACCTGTGCCTGTAGCCCGATTGTGATAAGAAGACAGCTTAATACTGTCAGTATATTGCGAAACATAAATATCAATTTTCCTGATTAAAGAATGATTACCCACGGAACAGCGCATTGAAGGTCTGATAGGTACCCTGCATACAGTTCTCATAGTTGTGGTCCTGAACGTCGAGGAAGAATGCCGGCATGACTTCTTCCGGGTCAACGTCGAGGCGCTGATCATCGGCATCGTTATTGCGATCGAAGTAGACTTTGCCGTCGACGATGGTCTTCATCGGTACGGCATAGATCGATAGCGGATGGCCTTTAAAGATCGCAATATCTGCATCTTTACCTTCTTCCAGTGATCCTACGCGGTCGTCAATTCCCAATTGTTTGGCGGGGTTGATGGTGATGAGCGCCAGTGCTTCGTCGTTGCTCAGCTCGCCGTAGCGCTGTGTCTTGGCCGCTTCGTGGTAGAGGTGGCGAATCAGCTCCCCGGAATCGGAGTTGATAGAAGTGACTACTCCGTTTTCCGTAAGGATGGCAGCGTTGTAGGCCGTGGAGTAGTATACCTCAAACTTGTACGCCCACCAGTCGGCAAAGACGGATGCTCCGGCGCCAAACTCAGCCAGCTCAGGGGCTACTTTGAAGCCTTCGTTTACGTGCTGAAAGCACAGGCGATCGATGCCAAAGTCTTCACACACCTGCATCAGCATGTAAATTTCATCGGCGCGATACGAGTGGCAGTGAATGATGATTTCTCCTTCCAGGATATCGACCAGGGTTTCCATACGGCGGTCGAATTGGGGAGGCAATACGGTGTTGTCATCATTTGCCTGTGCCGCTTCGTATTTCTGCTTGGCCGCCTGGTACTCCTGTGCCTCGGAAAAGGCAGCGCGAAATACCTGCTCAATACCCATACGGGTGGCCGGCTGAATACCCCGACCTTCTCCGTGGACGCGCATCGGGTTTTCGCCCAGCGCAAATTTAATGGTGCGCGGAGCACCTTCCATGCGCAGGTCGTTGGGGTTGTATGTGCCATAGCGGTGCTTGATGGTCTCACACTGCCCGCCGATAGCATTGGCAGAGCCGTGCATAGCGTGGCTGGCCGTAACACCTCCCGCTAGCGCGCGGTAGATCGATACATCCAGTGGATCAAGGGCATCGCCCACCCATACTTCCGCAGTGACGGGGTTGGTGGCTTCATTGACCGCGTCAATAGCAATGTGCGAATGGCAGTCGATAATGCCCGGCATGACGTGCATGCCCGTCGCATCAACTTCTTCTACCCCCCGGGGAGCGCGAAGGTTTTTACCGATCTCTGCAATTTTACCGTCGATCACCAGGACATCAGTATTTTCCATAGTGCCGTTGGTTACGGTCAGTACCGTACCGTTTTTAATTAGCATGCTGCCCGCCTCACTTTGTGCCGATAGGCTTACGCCAAAAAAGAGCAGCAAGGCGATAAGAATGGTATATCTCATAATAAAACTTCCTTTTAAATTGAAAAAATTATTCAGGATCACCTTCGCGGAATCCTTCGACATCAAAAGTGCCGAATTCACCTACGGATACCGTTCCTTCGAAGGTGTCACCAGTAATGACCAGGGTGAACTGTAGACTCATCCTCTGCCCTCCCATGCTCACGGGAGCATCAAACGACAACTCGTTACCATTCAACCGGGCGTTTTCAATATCCTCGGCCGATGGCATTTGGGTGGAGTAAAATGTACCACTGATTTCGCCGGAATTATCGATGAGCTTGAGGGTGCCCTCGGAGGTTTGTCCCGGCACTTCTACCGTATACGACCACTCACCGTTGACATTGGCGGTGGCATCGGGGTTACCTTTAGTGGCCTTCTTAGCTTCGTATTCGAACAGGTGCCCATCAATCATGACGAAACGCACATTAGCCCCTTCGGCGAAGTAGGGCGCATCGCTGACGAGCAGGTTGCCCATTTTACCTTCCTCCAGGGTACCCATCATATCACTTACGCCCAGCATAGCGGCCGGGGTAGTCGTCAGGGCAGCCAGCGCCTGATCTTCACTGAGGCCATGCTCAATCATACGGCGTAGGCTAGCGTGGATGTCATTTGTCTTGGCGTCCATGGCGGTAAAGCCAAATTGAATACCAGCATCAGCCAAAGTAGCCGCCTGCGATTCAAAGGCTTGCATGCGCTCCGCAGCGCGCTCTTGCAGCATTTTCATCTCGTCGTCCATAGCTTCGTCTTCCTCTTCCCCCTCTTTCTTCTTGCTGTCTTTAGGTAGGTCGGGGAGTTCCAGATTGACAATCACCGGAATATTAGCCTCGGCGATTTGGTCAGCTACGTGCCAGGCTTCTTTTACGCCTGTCAACACCAGGTTGAAGCCGAGATCATCCTGCATGCGCAGCACGCGATAGATGTCTTTAACCCCAGGGGCCATAAAGAATAGTGGCTTTTCGCCTTTTACGACGGGTGCCATCGCTTCCAGGGCTTCGTCGCGTTCCGGCCGGTCCATCCCTTTAGGATTTTTGGCGTAAGCATCCATATGCATAATCATTTGCTCGGTTTGCCGGTACAGCTCGTCGAATTTGGACATTACGCCAATAACCGTAGCAGGAAAAACCCCGGGAGCCGCTTCGAACTGGGTAAACAGCGAAAGACCTTCTGACAATAGCATATCCTCACCGTCCTCACCGGCCAGTAGAATAATGGAACCCTGCCCGGGCAGCATGCGCCCGTGCGGTACCACGTGCGCGGCGGTATAGCCCAATTTACGCATATCCTCTACCGAACGCTCGTCAGGTTTGAGGTCGTTACGCACCTGTTTTTCGGGCGTTACGCCAGCTAGCTCGCGGGGTGGGTCACCGGGATTCACACCGTCTGGACGACGTCCGCGACGAGGGCCGTTGTCTTCATTTTTGGGACGGGGAACACCGGTATTGGAAAGGGCATCGATAAATCCAGCATACACGTACATGGAGTCGGCTGCAATTACTTTAGCTCCGGCGGGTACCGAAACATTGGTGCCAATGGCGTCGATTAGGCCATTTTTAATGACAATGGTACTGCCCTCGATCATCTCACCGGGCTGGGTGACGATCGTCGCATTAGTAAGGGCGTACGTTCGGGTGACTGGTTTGAGGGCATCCTCAACACTCTGCGCCTGAAGAGACAGGCCGATTGCCAGGAAGGCACAAACCAAAAAAAGCATTTTTCTCATACGAAAAATTTGGTTATTAATAAATCTTGTTTTTATGAAATCAAGTATGTAGAATACTCAAAATAGACCAACGAAAATCAATCTATTTCAAGAAAAAATTTCTGTTTTCAGCGCAGGCCCTGACCGTACAACCTGCTCAAAACCACTTCGCTTTTGGCCTGCGGGATGTTCAATGGGATAGAATAGGCGCACAAAGGTACGGAATACCAATCTTTTTACGAACAATCCATTTCTACAAATAATGTTCAGGTTTTAAGGATTTATATGCTTTTTTTATTCCGTAGCCCGGGCAAATTCAATACTTTCGGCACTGAACCAGAATAATAACGTTGGTATGGCCCGGCACCCTAAACGCAAACCGAAAAAACCAACCGGTAAGGCTTCAGCCGAGCTGCCGGCTACTCCCTGGTGGCTGCGGCGGCATGATATTCATCTATTTGGCCTGTTTTTACTGGGCACTTTGCTGTATGCCAATACCTTTGGGCACGACTACGCGCAGGATGATGCGATTGTCATTACTCAGAATACGTATACTCAGCAGGGCATACAGGGGCTGCCCGGAATTTTGGGCAATGATACATTTTACGGTTTTTTTCAGGACAAGTCCAAAGCCCGCCTGGTCTCCGGTGGTCGCTACCGCCCGCTCTCGGTAGCTACGTTTGCCATCGAGTATAGCCTTTTTGGCGAAAGCCCGGCCATTAGTCATATCATCAATGCCTTGTTGTATGGTGCCTGCGGTATGCTCATTTATCTGGTGGTGGCACAGCTCTCGCGGGGCGCATCGGCCCTGCAGCGCTCCTGGCTTCCCCTGATTACAGCGCTGCTCTTTATAACGCACCCCATCCATACGGAGGCCGTTGCCAATATCAAGGGGCGCGACGAAATCCTGGCATTACTTGGTGCACTGGGTGGATTGTACTTTGCCATGCGGGCCCTACACCATCAGCGCCCATGGTTGCTGCATGCCATCGGAGCGTTTTGCCTTTTCCTGGGCATGCTGTCCAAAGAAAATGCCTTCACCTTTGTGGGGATTATTCCCCTGGCGTGGTATGTTTTTGGGCGTAAGCCCAACAAAGAACTGTGGCTACCCGCTTTGCCGTACGTGGCTGCTGGCGTCGTTTTTTTACTTATCCGGTCTGCGGTGTTACCACCCGGCAATGGTGACGTGTCGACAGAACTGATGAATAACCCTTTTCTCGTCTTTGAGAACGGTCGCTACCTACCGCTGACTTTTGGCGAACGCCTGCCCACCATTTTATTTACCTGGGGCAAATACCTGGTGCTGCTGTTCTTTCCGCTCACCCTCACTCACGATTATTATCCGCGCCATATTGAGCTACAGACGTGGGCTGACCCTGCAGTATTGCTCAGTGGCCTCGTTTTTATATTGCTGATCGGGTATGGCATCCGGGCTGCCTGGCACCGCCAACCTCTGGGCTTTGCGGTTGTCTTTTTTCTGGTGACCTTTCTGCCGGTATCCAATCTACTATTCCCCATCGGCACCAATATGGCTGAGCGTCTCTTGTTTATGCCCTCTTTGGGGTGGGCAATGGCGATGGCACTATTATTATGGCGACTTGGAGTTATGCTTGCGCAAAAAAAGCGTCCGTTACGCGCCTCAGCACTTAAGGTACCGGGAATATTGGCCTTGCTGGTGGCCGTGCTGTTCAGTGCACGCACCATCGCCCGTAATCCGGCGTGGGCCGATAACTACACGCTCTTTACGACCGATATTTCGGTATCGCAACAATCGGCCAAACTACGCAACGCAGTCGGTGGTGAATTGGTGACTCGCTCCATTGACGTTACTAATCCTCAGGAAAAGGAAGCTATGCTGCGCGAGGCGGTCGGACACCTTAAGCAAGCCACTAATATTCATCCGCTGTACAAAAATGCCTATCTGCTCACGGGTAATGCCTACAATTATCTGCAGGACTGGGAGGCTTCCATAAAAGCCTATCAGCGAGCCCTACAACTCGACCCCAGCTATGAGGAGGCCCGCAATAACCTGGCCGTCACTTACCGGCAGGCGGGTCAGTTTTACGGCGAGCAACGGGGGGATTTGACGACCTCCGTTCAGTACCTGCAACAGGCACTCGCGTTGCTGCCCAATGATTACGATATTTTGCGGTTGTTGGGCGTCGCCTATGGAGTAGGTGGACAGCATCAGCAGGCCGTGCGCTACTTTCAACAGGCCGTTGAGCAACAGCCCGACAACGCCCGGGCCTGGTTCAACCTTGGCGTGGCTCAACAATATGCCGGACAAGCCGCAGCGGCTGAGCAATCTTTGGCGAAAGCCCGGCAAATTGATCCGCAAATTGAACAGAAAATGCAGTCTAACCGGTAAATATATTCTCCCGAACAGCAAAAAAGCTTAACTTTATAGAGCCCCCGCATCACCTACCCCAACCATATCTCACTGACTAAACAGCCTCAACATGAACAGACGACTAACCTGGTTATTTCTTTTTATCTGGCTCGCCTTACCCGCCGGGGCGCAGCATGACCCTTTTGGTGCATCTTCAACAGCGGATCGTTGGGTGGATTCCGTTTTTCAATCCCTGACGCCCGACGAGCGCATTGCTCAACTCATTATGATTCGTGCCCATTCTGACCTAGGGGCCAATCACATTCGTCAGGTGGAGCAGCAAATCGAACAGTATAAGGTTGGTGCTTTGTGCTTTTTTCAGGGAACGCCCGACAAGCAGGTCGAGCTCATCAACCGCTACCAAAAAATGAGTGATCTGCCTTTGCTGGTCGCTATCGATGGCGAATGGGGCCTGGGGATGCGCATGAAAGCCACGACGGTCAGCTTTCCCTATCAGCTTATGCTGGGTGCTATTCAGGATAACGATCTGCTGTATGATATGGGCGCCGAAGTAGCTCGCCAATTCAAGCGCACCGGCGTACACGTCAATTTTGCGCCGGTAGTTGATATCAATAACAACCCACAGAATCCGGTCATCAATTTCCGCTCGTTTGGGGAAGACCGGTTTAACGTTGCCGTCAAGGGCTATATGTACATGAAGGGGATGCAGGACAATGGCATTATGGCTTGCGCCAAACACTTTCCCGGCCACGGTGATACAGATGTTGATTCCCACTATGATCTACCGGTAATTACCCACTCCCGGTCGCGCCTCGACAGCCTGGAGCTTTATCCCTTCCGGGTATTGGCCGACCATGGCGTAGGTAGTATGATGATCGCTCACCTGCAGGTACCCGCTCTCGACGACCGTCCTAATCGTCCCACATCGCTTTCGCGAAAAACAGTAACCGGCCTCCTGCGGGAAGAGATGGGGTACGACGGCCTATTGTTCACTGATGCTCTCGAGATGAAAGGAGTGACCAAGCATTTTGCTCCCGGTGAGGTTGAAGCTGAGTCGCTGGTGGCCGGCAACGATATCCTGTGTCTACCCGAAAACATTAAGGCGGCTATGCGGGAAATAAAAGCATATTTGGCCGATGGCCGGCTTTCGCAAAAACAAGTAGACGAAAGTGTGCGGCGCGTATTACACGCCAAGTACGATCTGGGGTTGACCTCTTTTACGCCCCTGTCGGAAGAAAATGTACGGGCCGAGGTCAATGCACCACAGGCCGAAGTGTTGCGCCGCCGTCTGATCAAAGCCTCACTGACAATGGTACGCAATCCGGGGCAGCTGATCCCCTTTAAGCGCCTGGACAGTTTAGACGTAGCCTCGCTGAGTATCGGAGCTACTGCACAGACGCCTTTTCAGGACCGCCTTTCGGATTACAAGAAAATGATGCACCTGCAAGCCCCCAAAGAAATCGGAGCGGAAGAAGAAGAACGCCTTCTCCGTATACTTGGCCGGCGCGATGTGGTCATCGTCGGGCTGCACGATATGAGTCAGTACGCCAGCCGAGAGTTTGGCATTACGGGATCGACCCGTGCTTTTTTGCGCAAGCTAAACCAGAGAACGACTGTCGTACTGACGGTGTTCGGTAATCCTTACAGCTTACAGTATTTCGATGCGATTGATCACGTATTGATGGCGTATGCCGAAGATGATGTCATTCAGGACTTGTCAGCACAGGCTCTTTTTGGAGCCTTTGGGTTGCGCGGACGCCTGCCCGTGACGGCTTCCCCTTTGAGTCGATATAATCAGGGGGTGTATACGCAATCGTTGTACCGCATGGGGTATACCATCCCGGAAGCCGTGGGGCTCAATAGCGATACTCTGGCCAGGATTGATGCGTACATGGAAGAGGCCATCAAGGAGCGGGCCACGCCGGGCGGGGTGGTTTTGGTCGCCCGTAAAGGGCAGGTGGTCTTTCAGAAAGCCTATGGCCACCATACCTATACCCGGCGGACACCAACCGAAAAGAACCACATCTTTGATCTGGCTTCCGTCACTAAGGTCGCGGCGACTACCCTGGCCGTGATGGATCTTTATGAGCAGGGGGTGATCGATATCAACGACCCGCTCGGTAAGTACGTACCTGAGCTACGGGGCAGCAATAAAGCCGATCTGCGCATTGCGGATGTCATGGCTCATCATGCGGGCTTGAAGGCGTGGATTCCGTTTTATAAAAAAACGCTTACCGACGATCGGGGCAACCCGCAACCACACCCACGTTATTACCGCGACACCAATGGCGACTCCTACGAAGTACACGTTGCCGAGAAGTTGTTCATGCGTCGCGATTACATCGACACGATCTGGACGCAGATTATTGATTCTGATTTGCGGCGCAATAAAAATTACCGCTACAGTGATCTTGGGTTTTACCTAATGGCCCGGGTGGTGGAAGCTCAGACGGGGCAGCCGCTCGATCGCTACGTGCGGGAGCGGTTTTATCAACCGTTGGGCCTGGAAAGTCTTACCTTCAACCCCTGGCGGCTAGGCCACATAGATCACGTGGTGCCTACCGAAGAGGATCGTTATTTCCGCTACACGCGCCTGCAGGGCTATGTGCACGATATGGGAGCCGCCATGCTGGGCGGGGTCAGCGGCCACGCCGGGCTGTTTGCTAATGCCGGCGACCTGGCAGCTTTAATGCAGATGTTAATGCAGGGAGGCCACTATGGGGGAAAACGTTTTTTGGCGGAAGCCACCATAAAGAAGTTTACCCGGCGTCATCCACGCAGCAGTCGGCGGGGACTAGGGTTCGACATGCTGCAACTCAACACTGCTTATCCGGCCAATATGTCGGAGATGGCTTCAGCAGAGACCTTTGGGCACCTAGGCTTTACCGGCACCTGTGTGTGGGTTGATCCGCGCACGGAGGTGTTGTATGTGTTTTTGTCGAACCGCACCTTTCCGTACATGAATAATTATAAACTTAACCGACTCGACACGCGCCCCCACATTCAGGAGCAGGTCTATCGCGCGATGGAAGAAAACCTGAAAATGGTGCGTAGCACGGCTCTTTTCCCCCGGCGCAGCAATGTGTCGAGTGCTGGTTTTTAACTACCTTCGCCAGCAAATGTAGTTGCATGAATCTTTCTTTGCGCATCGCCCGGCGGTACCTTTTTGCCCGGCGATCGACCAACGCCATTAATATCATTACCGGGATCGCCATTTTTGGTCTTTCGGTAGGTACCGCTGCTCTGGTGCTGGTGACGTCGGTATTCAATGGTTTTGACGATCTGATCAGTGCGATGTACGGCAACTTCAACCCGGACTTACTGGTAACGCCACGCACCGGCAAGACTTTTCAACTCGACGAAGCTGAGTTGCGGCGCATTCGCAACTTACCCGGGGTAGAGTTCGTTTCGCAAACCCTGGAAGAAATTGCCTTTTTTGAGCACGATGATAAACAAGATTTTGGCTTACTAAAAGGCGTGGATGAATATTACGATCTCGTCACAAATATTGATTCCACGATCCGCGAAGGACGGTTTAAGCTGCAGGATGGTGACCGCGAGTTGGTGGTGTTGGGCATGGGGATGCGCAGTAAACTAGCCGTAGATGTGACGCGTCCCTTTTTGGGGATCAACGTTTACATGGCCAAGAAAGAGGGGGCTGGTCTATTTGGGGAGCCCTTTCGCCGCCGCACGGTAACTCCGGTGGGTTCTTTTATTGTGCAGCAGGAATTCGACAATCAATATGTGATTTCTTCCCTCGATTTTGCCCGGCAGATGCTAGCTACCCGCGATGATTTAAGTGCCCTGGAGGTAAAAGTCTCGGAAGGGTACCGGGTAAAAGATGCCAAAGCCGCTTTACAGCAGGAGCTGGGGGAAGACTTTGTTATTAAAGATCGCTACGAGCAGGAGGAAGCGTTTATGAAATTGATGAAGCTGGAAAAATGGATGGGCTTTGCTATTGGCAGCTTAATGATGCTGCTCATCGCCTTCAACCTGGTAGGAGCCCTGTGGATGATCGTGCTGGAGAAGAAAAAGGATATTGCCATTCTCAAATCGATGGGAGCGACCAGGGCTACGGTGCGCAATATCTTTCTCAAAGAGGGGCTGTTACTCAGCGCTATTGGCCTTAGTGCCGGATTCATTTTGGCCATTCTTTTGTACGTGGCCCAGAAGCAATTCGATTTGATTGGTATCCCGGGATCGTTTATTGTAAATGCCTATCCCATCAGTCTGCGGTTGTACGACTTCGTGGTCATTGCCATTACGGTATTAGCCATTGGGTTGCTGGCATCACTCCCTCCGGCTTTACGGGCGATCCGGGTGCCGGCTATGATTCGGGAAGAATAGTGTCCAAATCACGGCAAACCCGGTTGGCAAACGTTGGGAAGTTCTTACCAAGAGCAGGCACCTCTTATTTTTTTGTGCGAAAATAAACCTGTTTATCAGCAAGTTACAGCGGTGCGGTTTATTTTTTTAGGTAAAAACCCTTGCTTATTGTGAGGGTTTGGGTTACCTTTGCACCTGCTTTGTAAGAAGGGTAGTTCCTTTTTTTGCGGAAGCAGGAAAATTTGATCACAAATAAAGTATTGAGAAGTGAATACACTGAGTTATAAAACGGTATCCGAGAAGACGGAGGGTGTCGAGCGCAAGTGGTACGTCATTGATGCGGAAGGTGAAGTTGTTGGTCGCCTGGCATCACGCATTGCTACGGTACTGCGCGGCAAGAACAAGCCTAACTTTACGCCACACGTTGACACGGGCGATTACGTAATTATCGTAAACGCGGATAAAGTGCGTTTCACGGGAATGAAGCTGAACCAGAAGGAGTATATCCGCTACACGGGATACCCCGGTGGCCAGCGCAAGCGCACGGCTCGCGAGCAAATGGATAAACACCCGGAGCGCATCATGGAAGATGCCGTACGCGGTATGTTGCCCAAGAATAAGCTGGGTCGTCAAATGATTAAGAAGTTGTTCGTCTACACTGGTGAAAAGCATCCTCATCAGGCGCAGAAGCCCGAGCCCTTTAATTTCTAATTTGTAAAAGTTGTCCGATTACTATGGAAATGATTAATACAATAGGTAGACGCAAGGCATCGGTAGCACGTGTTTACCTGACTAAAGGAGAAGGAAATATCACGATCAACAATCGTGACTACAAGACCTTCTTTCCGCAAGATCACATTCAGCGGATTATTATGGCCCCGTTCATTACGGTTGAAGCCGAAAATATCTACGATTTAAAAGTAACTGTAAGCGGTGGTGGGTACAAAGGTCAGGCCGAAGCGATTCGCATGGCGATTGCCCGTGCCCTGGTTGAGCTGAACGCTGACTTCCGCAAGCCTTTGAAAGACCGCAAGTTCCTGATGCGCGATGCTCGCGTAGTGGAACGTAAGAAATACGGTAAGCCGAAAGCACGTAAGAGCTTCCAGTTCTCCAAGCGTTAATCCGGAATTGTTTTTGTCTAATTGTCGACTCGTTCGATTCAATCTATAGAAATGAATACGCCATCTTATAAAGAACTGCTCGATGCCGGTGTGCACTTCGGGCATCTCAAGAAAAAATGGAACCCCAAGATGTCTCCTTATATCTTTATGGAGCGCAAGGGTATCCACCTCATTGATATTAACCGCACCATCGAATGCATGGAGCGTGCCGGTAAAGCAGCCTTTCAACTGGCTAAAGCCGGTAAAAAGATCATGTTTGTCGCTACCAAAAAGCAGGCTCGTGAAATCGTTATGAATGCTGCCCGCGAAGCGGAAATGCCGTTTGTAACGGATCGCTGGCTGGGTGGTATGATGACTAACTTCTCCACCATTCGCCGCTCTATCAAGAAGATGCAGACGATCGACCGCATGCTGCAGGACGGTAGCCTGGAGAGTGTAACCAAAAAGGAGCGCCTGACCCTGACTCGCGAACGTGACAAACTGGAGCGCGTACTCGGTGGTATTGCCAACCTGACGCGTCTGCCGGCTGCGATCTTTATCGTGGATATTCACCACGAGCACATTGCCGTTAAAGAGTCGCACAAACTGGGGCTGCGCACGTTCGGTATTGTGGATACCAACTCTGACCCCAATCAGGTGGATTTCCCAATTCCAGCTAATGACGATGCGTCCAAGTCGATCAAAATCATTACGGAATACATGGTGCAGTGCATCAAAGAAGGCCGTGAGGAGCGTCGCAAGAGTAAGGACGAGAAGCAGAGCGCTCGCGGCTAAGCCCGCAAGCATCAGTGGGGGATAGCGACCCGTTTGCCCTCCACAGATTGTTAACCACATTCAAATAACCAGCGAACACTACTACTACAATGAGCAAAATTTCAGCCGCGGACGTCAAAAAACTGCGCGACATGACTGGCGCAGGTATGATGGACTGCAAAAAAGCGCTTAACGAAGCCGAAGGTGATTTTGATAAAGCTATTGAAATCCTTCGTAAGAAGGGAGAAAAACTGGCCGGCAAACGCGCCGACCGTGATGCCACCGAAGGAGTCGTTATCGCCAAGGTTTCTGATGATAAAACAAAAGGGGTAATCGTTAAACTCAGCTGTGAAACAGACTTCGTGGCCAAGAACGACGATTTCGTAAAGCTAGCCGAGCAGTTTGCGCAGATTGCCCTGGATAATATGCCCGCCGATACCGACGCTCTCCTGAACACTCCTTTCGAAAATGGTGTATCCATTGGCGAGAAGATAACCGAACAAATCGGTGTTATTGGAGAGAAACTGGAATTGGCTGCCTTTGAAAAAATTACCGCACCGATGGTCGCCCCTTATATCCACATGGGACATAAGGCCGCTGTATTGGTTGCCCTGAATAAGGCCAGTGATGATGTCTTCACGGCCGGGCGCGACGTAGCTATGCAAGTTGCTGCCATGCACCCGGTAGCCGTTGATAAAGACGGTGTCGACCAATCCGTTATCGATAAAGAAATCGAGATTGGTAAAGAACAGGCTCGCCAGGAAGGTAAGCCAGACAATATCATTGAAAAAATTGCCATGGGTAAGCTCAATAAGTTCTTTAAAGAGAACACGCTGCTGAACCAGCAATTTGTCAAGGAAAATAAAAAATCGGTATCCGATTACCTGAAAGGTGTCGATAGCGATTTGACGGTAACGGACTTTAAGCACGTTACCCTCGGATAATCCCAAAAGGGCGAATTACCTCGGTAGTTCGCCCTTTTTTTATGCGCTTCAAGCCCTGCTCTGACCATGACCTGCCCCCGGTTCGCGGCATTCATTCTTTAGCAGGGGCATTACAGGTATAACAATTCCGTGGGGAACTGTATATTTGTGTGATACTCGGCGAAGCTCCACTTTTCGCCATCTTCTTCAGAGCCTTCTAAATCGCGTCCATGGCATTGAAATACAAACGGATCCTTCTCAAGCTAAGTGGTGAGTCCCTTATGGGGGATCAAGGATTTGGTATCTCCCCCGACATGCTCCGTCATTATGCTCATGGCATCAGGGAGCTCATTGAGGTTGGGGTGCAGGTTGCCGTAGTAATTGGCGGAGGGAATATCTTCCGTGGCTTACAGGCCGAGCAATCGGGTATTGAGCGTGTACAGGGCGATTACATGGGAATGATGGCCACCGTGATCAATGGGATGGCCCTGCAGAGCGCACTGGAAGGAGCTGGCGTCTATACCCGGCTTATTTCCGCCATTGAAATGAAACAGATTGCCGAGCCGTACATTCGACGTCGCGCTATCCGCCACCTGGAAAAAGGTCGGGTAGTCATCTTTTCTGCCGGTACCGGCAGTCCTTATTTTACCACCGATTCGGCCGCTGCCCTCCGCGCCAACGAAATCAATGCCGACGTGATCCTGAAAGGTACTCGTGTCGATGGCATCTATTCTGCTGATCCCGAAAAAGACCCTTCCGCCACTAAGTTTTCCCATTTGTCCTTTGCCCAGGTCATTAGTGAAGGTCTTGGGGTGATGGATATGACAGCTTTCACCCTTTGCCAGGAAAATGAACTCCCCATTGTTGTGTTCAATATCGGCAAACAAGAAAATCTGCGTCGTATTGTAGAGGGGGAGGCGATTGGTACCCTGGTGCAATAGACGGAGAGGTGCCGCCTGCGCGAAAGCTTCTGCGGTCGAGGAAGAGACGAGGGCTACGGTAGCCAAAAAGCAAGGGTGATGCCACCAAAAGCCTGAATTCTTTTATAGATTTGTTTTACACCTGCGCAATGGCAATCGTAGCCATGCTCACCCTAACATCCGGTGCTTGCAGAAGTTGTAAGGCGCAGCTCTCCAGGGTGGCACCGGTTGTCAATACATCATCTACTAACAAGACGTGTTTACCCGCAATCGTTGCGCTATTTTTTAACGTAAATGCCCGCGATACATTCTGGAATCGCTCTAGGCGCCCCATGCTTGTTTGGGACGTGGCGTATACTGTACGCGCCAGTACTTCCTCATTAACAGAAATATCCAACGCTTCACTTAGGCCACGAGCGAATGCCACAGCCTGATTATAGCCGCGTTGGTGTTTCTTTTTAGGGTGAAGTGGCACGGGAATGATCAGGGAAGGCAGGTCGTTGGCTAATGCTTCTTTTAGTACGTTCCCGTAGGAACGGCCAAGCCCGTAGCCAATATCACGGCGCCCCTCGTACTTAAGGTGATGAATAAGCTGCTGCACCCGTCCCTGTTTGACAAAGTGAAACATAGCCATACCCCGCTCCAGGGGTAATCGCCCCCAAAATCGCTCCGTGAAAGCATTTTCCATAAATTGATGATGATCGGTATGGGGTAAGTGTGCCTGACAGGTAAGGCAACAAAAAACATCGAGAGAGGGCAGCGGTTTGGTGCAAACCACACACAAATGAGGGTAGAAAATACGCCAACAGGCACGTAATCCTTCAGATAGCCATTGCATAGATCGCTACTTTGTGAAGGGTGCTTTTGGAATATGCAATCTGCAACCCTTTGCAAAGAGTTGCAAGATGCTTTTTGTCGGCTATGCGCAAAAACGGTTAAATGCCCCGCCGAGAAGGTTGGTCAAACTGTAAAAACGCCTGCCTTGACAAGCAAGACAGACGCATCAAAACAAAACGAAAAACCAACTTTAAACAATTCATTTTGTATCGTAAAAACTACGATATCAACATTTTGTTGCTTGATCGCAGAGAGAAATCTTTTTTTTGACTTATTAAAGACATATAACCTTTCGGCTTATTCATCGTCTTTCATTTGGGCCTTTAGTTGTACCGGAATGTCCTTTTCCTTTCCTCGGCGCAACACCGTCAAGATGACGGTATCACCGACGCGGGCCCGGCCCACTTTTTCCTGTAGCTGAGGTACACTCTTGACCTGCTCCCCATCGATAGCAATAACAATATCTTTTTCGAGTAGCCCCGCATACTGAGCTGACCCACCGTTAAATAGTTTTTCGATAACTACGCCCTGATTAATATCTACGCCAAGTTCCTCCGCATACTCGGAGTCGAGCTCGGAGATAGATACCCCCAGGAATGCGCGCTGATAGCTGCCAAATTTGATAATATCATCGACGATACGCTTTACCAGATTGATGGGAATAGCAAAGCTATACCCTTGAAAGACCCCGGTACGGGTAGCAATTGCGGTATTAATGCCGACCAGGCGTCCGGCCTGATCAACCAGTGCTCCCCCACTATTGCCGGGGTTGACGGCAGCATCGGTCTGAATGAATGACTCGATGGCCTCGCCCCCGCCAAGCAGGGAAATGTTGCGTCCTTTCGCACTCACAATTCCTGCCGTTACGGTAGAATTCAGTTCAAAGGGGTTGCCTACTGCCAGCACCCATTCCCCAATGTCGAGGTTGTCTGAATTGGCTAGCTCCATGGTGGGTAATCCGTTTTCTTTAATTTTCAGGACGGCCAGGTCAGACTTGGGGTCTGTACCAATTACTTCGGCGGCAAATGTGCGATTGTCGTATAGGCTTACCTCTACTTCATCGGCAAATTCCACCACGTGATTATTTGTGATGACATAGCCATCGGCCGTGTAGATTACCCCGGAACCAGAACCCTGCCGGGGACGATCGCCCCCAAATCCGCCCAGAAAATCATCTCCGAAAAAATAGCGAAAGGGATTGTCGGAGTCGTTTGGTCGGCCGTTATTAGCTGATTCCCCACCACTTTTTGCGGTAATGTGTACTACGGCCGGCATGGCACGATCTGCAGCATCCACAAAATTAAATCCGGGAACTGCCGGTACGTTGAGGCGTGTCACCGGCTGCTTAACCATCCTGGCCGGAACACCATTTGAGGCGCCGGTGGGTAGCGTATCTGCCGACAGGTCAGTCAGTAGATGTAAGCCGCCCAGTGTAATAATTCCGCCGATAACGGCGGCTCCAATCAATAAAAGAAACTGTTTCATGCCCTTAGGTTTTATGCTTGCGCTAAAATCAGGTGATACCATCTAAAAGTCAAGCGTACTTTTAGCAAAGAAGTATACGAAAGGAAGGAATGACCACACGGATCACGTTCATTCCATTTGTCAAGCTGTACGATTTACCGTACTTTGCACCGCGAGAGATGCCTGTTACCGTAAAATGAAGCTTGACGATATATTGTCAAAACCTATCCCGAAAATTCTTTGTTACGAGGGAGATTTTGTTTAACAGTATCTTAACAACGTCAATCCCCTGCTCTGAGAGCATAATCCTGATGGGATGAGAAACAAACCGGACGAAAAGACGACATATTTTTTCGAGCTGCTACAACCTGAGAGTACGCTGGAGCAACAAATACTTGCCGACCCCGAATTCGTACAAGGATTAGACTGGGGTACCCCTCGTTATGGCCATCCGGAAGGACAGATCTACAAACATATCCGGGAAGTACTCGACAATATCGATGCTTTATCTGTTGCCAGGGAAGAACGTGAAAAATTGCGTTTGATTGCTTTCGTTCACGATACGTTTAAATATAAGGAGCATAAAGGACACCCACGTGACTGGAGCAGGCACCACGCTATCTATGCCCGCAAATTTCTGGAAAAGTATACCAACGATCGGGGTTTACTCACTATAACCGAATGGCACGACGAAGCCTACTATTGTTGGTGCACACAATTCTTATACCACAAGCCCGCACAAGCTGGCCAACGCCTGCAAAAGCTGATCGACCGCCTGGACGATGCTTTGCAGCTCTATTATTACTTCTTCGTCTCCGATACCCGAACCGGAGATAAAAACCTGGCTCCTTTACGCTGGTTTGAACGGGCCGTACCCTCGATCGAAACTGCTAATTTTTAGCCTTTCGGCAAAAAAATACATCTTCGGAAACTTTTTTGACAAGACTATGGTTGGTTGCCTTGAGTGCCCGCCGGATTCCTGTGTATCATTTTAGCATAATAAGCAAGTCATACAGGAGGATTTCCGGGTGTACCCTAAAATGCCTATTTTTATGATGGTAATGTCAGAACATAAAAAACAAGCGGATTACGATAAGGTGTTTGAGGAAGAGCTTTTTCCTCAGATTGACTCCTTATTCAACTTTGCATCATACCTCACCAACTACCGGGAGGAGGATGCCAATGACCTGGTGCAAGAGACTTACCTCAAAGCGTACAAGGCCATTGACCGTTACCAGCAAGGTACGAATGCCAAAGCATGGCTGTTCCGTATTCTGAAAAATATCTTCATTAATGAGTATCGCAAAAAAGCTAATCGCCCCAATCGGGTCGACTACGAAGAGCTGATGCACTACCAGGATGAAGAGGATGGTAATTATACGAGCTATCTCGACTTGCGGGAGGAGATGTTTCAGAAAATGATGGGGGATGAGGTAACAAATGCTATTAACGATTTACCCATTCGTTTTCGCGTAGTGATCCTTCTGTGTGATATCGAAGGGTTTACGTACGAAGAAATATCCAAAATACTCGATATTCCGATTGGGACGGTGCGCTCGCGCCTTCACCGGGCACGTAATGTGTTGAAGGAGAAACTAAAGGAATATGCCGAGTCGCTAGGTTTTGAAGACAAACGTTAGCCCTGAGGCTACGTTTTATTATAATTTTTAAATCAAAGCTATCCGGACCGTAGGGCCACTTTAGGGATTCATGCACATAAATTTATGGATGACCGTCCCGAAAAACAAACGGAAAACACAATGTTAAATAAGGTACATACCACATTATGCACTTCTCCTGGGGTATCCCCAACGCCGTTCGGTGTATGGGATATCCCTTTTGGTGGTTTTATAAGCCTTGCTACCGTTTGGCAACGATGCCCGGAAGATACTGTGCCGATAGCTATCAAAAATGCTTGATCATGCCTACTCAAGATTATCAGGTACTCATCCAAAAGGTGACGATGTATCTGGACAACGAACTGAATGAACAGGAAGAGAGAAAGTTGTTACAAGATATACAATCGAATCCGAATTACTTTAAGGTACTGAGTAAAGAGAAATCCTTCCGGGAATTTATAAAGAATAAGATTCATCGCCGTAAACCTTCTCCGGCCCTTATTCAATCCATCAAAGAGCGCATACGGGTGAACCCATCTAATCAAAACCCGGCCTACTCCGAATAACACGTAAACTATTGTAAGGCGTCATCTCTATATTTTTGCTGGCTCTGGGCTTCCTTTTGTTGTTTCCTGCATAGGAAGCCTCCCACTACAGTGCATCGAAATGGCTTGTGGTATAGCACTCCATTTCGATGCACTTCTATATCTGCACGGTTGGAAGGTGCTATTTTCCAAATTATTTGCTTTCGCCTAACCACTTTGCCAGCAGGATCAGCGCGCACGCTCTAGTATCATTAGTTCACGTGATTTTTTGTATATTAACGTAAGGTTAGGCATAGACACGTTCGTAAAGTTATGGCAGTCAGGGCCCAACCTCCCGGTACAGGGTATCAGGTAGAAGGTATAAAGACTTCACAATGTCCTACTACCTTATACCCTCTACCCAATACAATGTGAGATTGTGACAGTCAGCCATTTAACAACCAGCTCACCCCCAATCTCACGTTATATTAATGGTAGAAGTCGTCTAATAACGCTTCCCCTGCTGTAAAATCATCTTGCCAGCGATCTTTATGTCTACCTGCCGGCAGATGTCGTTTTGCACAAGCAAAAATTCTTAACTAGAACGGCAATGATGAGTTTTGGGATTTCCCAAACTCGTCGAGCCGAGTATAGCTGCGTAAATAACTACCAGATGATACATGTCTATCCAGCCTTCACCCGGGCCATGAACAGGGTGCATGTGTTGTGGCTTACGATGTTCTCCGGCCATTGCTACCTGGTCAGCAATCAGTTTTGGGAATCAGGCTGGTGGCTCGTTTTTATGAATGTCGCTTTCCTGGCGGTGGGGGCCATTTTACGCGTAAGGCCGGGTTCTCTTAAAGAGTGGGGCCGCCCCAGCCGAATTATCTACCATTTATTCAGCCTTGGCTATCTGGTGGCTATGCTATTAGCCATGTCAAGCCTATACGATCTGCATTATATTGGCGTTTAATGGAAAGAACGCATCTACTATGAAGTACATCTTTTCTGTATTGTTGGTTTTTGGCGCCCTGAATCTGGCCAGTACCCAACCGAGGGAATCGCTCGTGATTAGTTCGCTGCTCGATTACCTACAGGGGGAAATATTACAGCCTCTCGACGGCGATTACCGTCCCGTGCGTATCTTTGATAATCCCGTTCAAAAATACCATTGGGCCATTGGGTCGACCCGGGAAGAACTGGAAATTCGCTTTTTGGTCATTCCCGACGAAGGCCAGCGCGTTATGGATTATCCGCATCTGGAAGCCTCCCGACTTGCGATGCAGGTATGTAGCAATGAGCCCGACGCTGCCATTACCGCTCGCGACCTCACGGAAGAAGAGCTTAGCGATGTATTCCATGCCGACTGGGGCCGTATTTTCATGTTTCCACCTAACCCACGCTTTGGGCTTTATATCCACTGTAAAATGATTACGCTGTTCCGCGAAAATCGGGGGATGATGGTCGTTTTCCAGCTCTTTGATGAGCCTTCTCCCGCTATTGATAATCGCTTACATATTTTCCAGTTTGTAGAAGGGTGAGGGGAATAGCGCACGACCACACACTGGGAGGGCATCCATAGAGATGCTATACCTGCCGTCTCTACTACACACATCAATTAAAGCGTATCTGGGGTTGGGGTTACCAAATACGCTTTAATTGAATGTAACCTACAGTCGGAGGATGATGCAGCGCGAACGCTATCTGCCTACTGCTTCACCACTTTACGTTGATACGATCTATTGTTCACCACGTACTGAAGGAAATAAACGCCATTTGGTAATGGCTCTAGATTATCGATGGTCAACTTACCCTGATTAAGCAGGGAAGTATAGGTTTTTACCAAAACACCGTGGACGTTATACAATCGTACGGACGTTATTTTTTCCGAGGCCTGATCAGTAACAATGTTTAAGGTCTGCTCAAAGGGGTTTGGGTATACTTTCCCCGGGGTATCTTCGATGACGTCCAGGTCCGTCACTTCGCTTTTTTGGTAAACACGGATATAATCGACTTCTAAAGCACTTTCCGTAAACGTAGGCGCAATAATGGGTAAAATAGCCACATTAAAAATAAGATATTGTTCGGAATCAAAAGGCCAGGTACTCGCATTTTTAACAGGAGGGTTGTAGACATAATGCGTTACACCATCTATACTAAATTCAATTTTCTCTTCTGTCCAGACCATGGAATAAACATGGAATTCGGAGGATGTATTAGGTAGAATTCGCCCCCCGTAATTGACAGTGCCGCCGAAGCTGGAGGGGGTATGAATAGCACTGGAGACATAGTCCTGATTATCTCCCCAATGCTCGATAATGTCTATTTCACCGCATTGAGGCCATGGTAGCGTACCATAGCCCTGTGTTTCCCAGTATGCGCCAGTCTCGGTAATATTCCTGCCCAGCATCCACAGAGCAGGCCAGGTACCTACCCCAAAAGGCATTTTGGCTCGAATATCCACCCGACCGTAGGTAAAGGCAAATTTCGAGTTGAGCCGGGCTGAAGTGTAGTCTTTGGTGACCCCCTGATCGGTAAACGTTTCTTTTCGGGCTACGATTTTGAGTACCCCGTCTTCTATAAAGGAATTTTCTACCCGGTCGGTATAGTGTTGTATTTCCCCATTATACCAGCTGTTACCGTCAGGCAGCTTAGTCTGGTGAAACCAATTATCCGTATTGACCGCTCCGTCTGTATCAAATTCGTCGGACCAAACGAGATTGTCAAAAACAGGAACAGGGTCACTCCCCTCGCCTTCGTACAGGCGAAGATTATCCACGTAAGCCAACACCTGATCCGTATTGTTCTCTCCGTTGACCTGGATTAGCACGCGATTAAAATCTGTCCTCTGGGTAGGCGGCGGTGAGCCGGCCGATAGATTTATATATGAGTCCTTGGCAAAATTAAAGGTGACCGTTTGCCATTCGTCGAGTGTCACCGGCTTGATGATTTCACTTTGGGTGGACCATGGTTCAGCAAGCCGCCCATCTTGCAGCTTGAGCGATACCTGATTGGGTTGATTGCCTGTGATCCCTGCGGACGGGACGTATATCTGTAAGGAGAATGTTTGATTAGTCGATAGATCGAATTGATCGTTCATGTCAAAACGAACATTGGCATACTGCCCGCCGGTATCGTGGTATCGTAATACGGTTGTTGATGTATTGCTACCCTGGCGATAGGGATTGGCAAAATCGGTGTCCAACGCACAACCATCACCGGTCCATGAGGGGATATTGCTATTGCCCTCGAAGTCGTCGTAAGCTTCGGTAACTTGCGATAACCCCAGGATGGGTAAAGCAATAAGAAATATAAGGATTGAGCTATAACGATAATTCATAGTATGCTATTAATTAAATGGTGTATTATAAAGATAGAAATATATTTGAAAACAGGCCACGGCACACCTCATACCTCACACCTCACACCTCATACCTCATACCTCACACCTCATACCTCATACCTCACACCTCATACCTCCCCTGGTGTAATCCTGACAAAAACGTACATTTGCACAAAGTGTTTACCACAAATTCGACGCTTTAACATATTCCCTAACCACCTAACCAATCCAGCTGATGGAAGCAATCAGTGTATTCGATATGCTTAAAATCGGCGTGGGGCCATCCAGTTCGCATACCCTGGGTCCATGGCGTGCCGCCGAACGTTTTTTACATGAGCTGCAATCGGAGCATCATGCTCTTTGCGACATAGTGCGCGTGCAGTGTGTGTTGTACGGATCGCTTGCCCTCACCGGACATGGGCACGGTACCGATGTCGCCGTATTAATGGGGCTGAGTGGAGCCAATCCCGTCAGCGTCCCCCTCGATCAGGTACAGGCGGTGCCCCAAGCAATTTATCGCGACCATGTGCTTAACCTGGGCGGAGTGCATAGCATTCCTTTCGACGCGGAAATCGACCTGGACTTCCGCTTCTCCGAGGTACTTCCCTACCACGCCAACGGTATGATTCTACGGGCATTTAGCGAAAGCGGCACCATCTTGTACGAAGGCACATATTACTCTATCGGAGGTGGGTTTGTTGTGAAGGAGGGGGAGCAGAACCAACCCGTCGAGCAACAGGCCGTATTGCCGTACCCCGTGAATTCTGGAAAAGACCTGATCGGCCACTGCGGTCTGGGGCAGGCATGTATTTCTGATATTGTCTTTCAAAACGAACAGCATTGGCGTGCGCCGGCCGACGTACGGGAAGGACTATGGGAAATTTGGGCGTGTATGCGCGATAGTGTTTACCGGGGTTGCCATACCGAGGGAACTCTGCCCGGTGGACTCGACGTGAGCCGCCGCGCGGCGGCCATTAATAAACGCCTCTTGCCCGATGCCGAATATCACTCCGCTCACGAATGGATGGAGCAGATCCGTTACAGCAAGCCCGACTTTTCGCGTACCCTCAAATGGATTGGCTGTTTCGCGATGGCTGTCAATGAAGAGAATGCCAATTTTGGCCGCATCGTCACCGCTCCTACCAACGGCGCTGCCGGCGTTATACCGGCTGTGCTGATGTATTATTACTGCTTTTCGGGAGAAGAAGTCGATCGCGAGCGCATTCTACGCTTTTTAATGACCGCCGGAGAAATTGGCTCCTTATTCAAAAAAGGGTCTACTATTTCTGCCGCTATGGGAGGTTGTCAGGCCGAAATTGGGGTATCATCAGCGATGGCCGCCGCTGCCCTGTGCGAGGGGTTGGGCGGTACCACCGCTCAGTCGCTGATGGCAGCCGAAATAGCCATGGAACACCACCTTGGGCTCACCTGCGATCCCGTCGGTGGACTGGTACAGGTACCGTGTATCGAGCGCAACTCCATGGGGGCTATTAAGGCTATTACCGCGGCTAAGATTGCCCTGGAGAGCGACCCCGACAAGGCTAAGGTAAGTCTTGATGCCGTTATCAAAACAATGTGGGAAACGGCGCAGGATATGAATACTAAATACAAGGAAACCTCACAAGGTGGACTGGCGGCTAATATCGCCATTTCGGTGCCGGAGTGCTAACCGGCAGGCATAACGGCCGTATCCGTTAGTACAAAGATTTGATCCTCTTTGGTTGGGGTAAGTACTTTAGTACCGGTGAATGCACCGAAGGCCGGCAGAATTCCGGTATGGGGGCTAAAGAAAAAGCAAGGCAATTTGAGGTGCTGACGTCCTCGTCCCTGCATACGCACAGCCGGATGAATGTGCCCCGCCAAATTATAAGCAGCCCCGTGCTCCTCCTGCGGATAGTGGCTAAGTACGATGTTATCGACCAGTAATTGCCCGGTATGCACCTTGAGGCCTGCCCGCAGGTACGCTGCCGAAGATAGGGTGTCGTGATTTCCCCGAATCAGCTCGAAATGTACTGCCGGGAAGCGCTCCATCAGATCGCAGAACTCTTCCCACTCGGCATTGTAATCGCTATGGAATAGATCGCCCAGAAATAATACCCGCTCCGGACGGTACTCTAACAGCAGGGCAATCAGTTTATCCCAGTTGGTATTACTGACGTCCTGGGGCAGGGGAAAGCCCTCGCGTCGAAAGTGCTGTACCTTACCCAGATGTACATCGGCAATCAGCAGCATGCGCTGCTGTCCCCAATAGGCGGCCCGGTATGGGTGAAGTTCCAACTCGGCACCCGGTATGTTGATCTGTGCAGTGGTCATGAGTGTAGTGATGTGATTTTATTTCACTAGTTGCAGTTTCATACGCTGTATGCGGTCTTCCAGTTTTTCTGAACTCAGTCGTTCGCGTAGGCGATCGACGATGATGGGAAAGGCGAAGGGGGTCGCTTTTGGTGGTTTACTCAACACGATTTTTTGTTGGCGAATGCGCTCCAGGGCCTCCCGCAGGCGGGCCTCTTCCAACTGAAACGTCATCACTTCGTCGTACGCCTGTTGATAAAGTAAGTTGCCCGGTTCGTAATCGCGAAATACGTCAAAAAACAGCTGAGATGAAGCCTGCACATGGCGGTTTTTCTTCTGTTTTCCGGGATAACCCATAAAAATCAAGCCCGAAATACGGGCAATATTGCGAAATCTACGCCTGGCCAACTCGGCCGCATTGATACTCTCGGTAATATCCTGTGAAAGGTTATCCGTGGAAAACAGTCCCTGTGCCAGTGCTTCGTCAATGGGGATGGGGATGTCCGATAGCAACTCGAAGCCATAATCGTTCATCGCGATGGAAAAGCTGATGGGGGTGATCTTTGAGATGCGATAGGCAATCAGTGACCCCATCCCCTCGTGTACATTGCGTCCTTCGAAGGGATAAACCACCAAATGGTGCCCCTCGCGACTGGTGAACGACTCGATCAGAAATTCGCCCTGACCGGGGATGTGCGAACGGTTCGCCTGTACCTGCAGTAAGGGCTCCAACCGTTCCAATTCAATGTCATTCACCCTTCCTGCCCGGATTTGATCCATCTTGGTACGGATGAATGCCGAAAGCTGGGACGACAGAGGCATTTTGCCGCCGAGCCAGGCCGGAATTTTCCCTTTCTTTTTCCGGCTGCGCTTTACTTGTACGATCATTTCTTTAATGCGCACCAACTCCAGTGATCGACCCGCAAACCAGAAGGTATCGCCCGGCTTGAGCTGGGCAATAAACCATTCCTCAATCGATCCGATACGTCCGCCTTTAAGGTACTTCACCTGCATGCTGGCATCGCTGGTAATCGTCCCGATCTGCATGCGGTGACGCATCGCTACCCGGCGACTATTCACTTTATAGCGGCCATCTTCCTCAATGTCGACCTTGCGGTATTCGTCATAGGCATAAAGCGACTCTCCACCGGTGGTGATGAAGTGCAGCAGCCACTTCCACTCATCCTCTGTAATGCTTGCGTAGGAGTAGGTGCCTTTCACTTCCGTAAATATGCGATCGGGAAAAAAACCATCCGATACCGCCAGGGTAATCAGGAATTGCATCAGTACATCAAAGGATCGGATGTAAGGCAGGCGCGATTCCAGTTCTTTTTCCTGTACGGCCTGCCGTAGGGCTGCGCCTTCCATCAACTCGAGCGAATGAGTCGGTACAAAGTAGATGGTACTCACCGCTCCCGGCTGATGCCCCGAGCGTCCGGCCCGCTGCACGAACCGGGCGACGCCTTTAGGGCTACCAATCTGTACAATATTTTCTACCGGACGGAAATCTACGCCCAGGTCGAGCGACGAGGTACAAACGACGGCCTTTAGCGTACCTTCGTGCAGAGCATTTTCTACCCAGTCGCGCAGTTCGCGGTCGATAGAGCCGTGGTGCATGGCAATGGTTCCCGCGAGATCGGGGGCCACGTCGAGTAGTTTTTGGTACCAGATTTCGCACTGCGCCCGGGTATTGGTGAAAATCAGGGTGCTTTGCCCGGCCTTGATCACGGGCACTACTTTTTCGATGAGGCTGATGCCCAAATGACCGGCCCACGGAAAGCTCTCGACCGTGTCGGGCAGAATGGTCTCCAGGCGAATTTCCTTCTCAATATCCGCTTTAATCACCTGGTATTTTCCTGGGACGAGAGAATTACCCAGCAGTACCGCCAGGGCTTCGTCCATATTACCGATCGTCGCCGAGATGCCCCAGACCCGCAAGTCGGGCAGAAAACCTTTCAGCCGGCTCAGGGCCAACTCGATCTGTACGCCCCGCTTCGATCCGATCAGCTCGTGCCATTCGTCAATTACGATGGTCGACAAGTCTTTAAAATAGCGTTCGTATTGCTTACTAGCCAACAGCAGGTGCAGGCTTTCGGGAGTGGTAATTAAGATTTCTGGTGGTTTGCGCTTCAGTTTCTGTCGCTCCGACGAAGAGGTGTCGCCCGACCGAATGGCGACCCGCCAATGGAGGCCCAGATCATCGGCGGCACGCTGCAGGGCGCCCTGTATCTCCCGCGTCAGCGCCCGAATGGGGGTAATCCAGATGGCTTGCAGGCCATTATTTTCCCGCCCGGGGTCATCGGCATGTTTACGCAAAAAATCGAGTAGGATAGGCATACCCAGGGAATACGTCTTGCCGCTGCCGGTAGGCGCGTTCACCAGGCCGTGGTAGCCAGAGAGGTGTGCTTCCCAGGCTTCCCGCTGAAACGGGAAAGGGGTCCATCCTCGTCCGGCAAACCAGGCTTCGCCCTTCGCTATGCTATCTTCTAGAGTCATCCCAAAAGGAACAGCCCGACCGGCGAATGGTTTTGAGGTGCGAGGTGCGAGGTTTGAGGTTTGAGGTATGAGGTTTGAGGTATGAGGTTTGAGGTGCGAGGTATGAGGTTTGAAGTGCGAGGTATGAGGTTTGAGGTGCGAGGTTTGAGGTTTGAGGTTTGAGGTGCGAGGTTTGAGGTTTGAGGTTTGAGGTTTGAGGTTTGAGGTATGAGGTTTGAGGTGCG
>Ga0102940_1000277_pt1 | contig 35950 bp, 31 predicted proteins | sample SalPonR2_C_D1_MG_FD_78215 | JGI IMG/M metagenome (GOLD analysis project Ga0102940, IMG submission 78215) | Salt pond soil microbial communities from South San Francisco under conditions of wetland restoration - Salt Pond MetaG R2_C_D1_MG | ecosystem: Environmental > Aquatic > Marine > Intertidal... | reverse complement strand
TGGTAATGGTACCGTACACATCATTGATGCTGTCGTACTACCAGGAGAAACGGTAGTCGATGTGGCCATCGATAATGGTTTCACTACCCTGACTACGGCCGTCGTAGCTGCAGAATTACTGCCGGCTCTGACTGACCCAGCGGGTACTTACACCGTTTTCGCACCAACCGATGATGCCTTCGCCGCACTACCAGCGGGTACGCTGGATGCACTGCTAATGAATCCAACTGGTGACCTGGCGAATATCTTGTTGTACCACGTACTGGGTACGCAAGTAGCCTCAGCTGACGTAACTAATGGTGCCATCGTTACTCCTCTAAACGATGCCAATACCTTAAAACTGACCAAAAGAAGTGCTGATGATGCCATCTTCGTCAACCAGGCTCCCGTAAGTGGTGCTGATGTAGACGGTGGTAATGGTACGGTACACATCATTGATGCTGTCGTACTACCAGGAGAAACGGTAGTCGATGTGGCCATCGATAATGGTTTCACTACCCTGACTACGGCCGTCGTAGCTGCAGAATTACTACCGGCTCTGACTGACCCAGCGGGTACTTACACCGTTTTCGCACCAACCGATGATGCCTTCGCCGCATTACCTGATGGCACTTTAGATGCACTACTAGCTGATCCAACTGGTGATTTGGCAAATATCTTATTGTACCACGTGCTGGGTACGCAAGTAGCCTCAGCTGACGTAACTAATGGTGCCATCGTTACTCCTCTAAACGATGCCAACACCTTAAAACTGACCAAAAGAAGTGCTGATGATGCCATCTTTGTCAACCAGGCTTCCGTAAGCGGTGCAGATGTAGATGGTGGTAATGGTACGGTACACATCATTGATGCTGTAGTTCTACCAGTTGAAACCGTAGTTGACGTGGCCATTGATAATAATTTCAACACTTTAACTACAGCCGTCGTAGCTGCAGAATTACTGCCGGCTCTGACTGACCCAGCGGGTACTTACACTGTATTTGCACCAACCGATTCTGCTTTCGCAGCGTTGGGAGATACTTTGAATGATCTATTAGCAGATCCAACCGGTAATTTAGCAAATACGCTACTATACCACGTTTTAGGTTCAACCGTTACTTCTGACATGTTGATGGACGGACAAATAGTAGAGACTTTATTTACTGGTAACGTACTGAGTGTAGATTTATCAGATGGTGTGAAAATCAACGATTCTGACGTAATCCTGGCAAATGTAACTGCAGCTAATGGCGTAGTACACGCGATCAATAAAGTATTGACGCCTGATTTTCCAACATCAACCTTTGAACTTCAGTCGACTCCGCTACAAGTATTCCCGAATCCAACTACGGAATTTGTCAATATTAATGCGGTAGAAAAAGATTACCAGTATACTATTTTTGATGTAACTGGTGCCGTTCAGCAGAATGGTAATTTACTGCAGGGAAGTAATAATATCCGTCTCAACAACCTGAGTAATGGTACTTACTTTATGAAGATTTTTAATAATAAAGCGTTTAAAACGGTACGTCTGGTGGTTAATCGCTAGTACCTTAAAAGCTTTATTTTGAGATAAAATGAGATGCATCCCGAATTTTCCTTTTGGAAAGTTCGGGATGTTCTTTTTAGCTTATTTACCTTTATTCCCCAAAGGCACACTGATTCCCAACCAGAAGTGGTCCATTACTAAACCAAATAATAACTTAAGTAGGTTGCCCAATTAAATCAAGCAATAATCTGCGTCTTTTGGGGGCGATTTTTGCGCCTCGAACTAGCCCAAAAAAGCCAGCACCTTATTACAGACTCAATATGGGCAACCTACTTAGCGCATTTAGGTCTTTCTGATTTGGGCAAAAAAAAACTGTCCACCAATGGCGGACAGTTTGAAATCATAATTACACACACTTGGATATATTTCTTGTAAAGGGTTTATTACTTTTTACTGAATAGACTCTACATCTCCCGAGCCACTCGTTTTTGCTCTGATCCGGGGATTACCCTTATATTTAATATCCCCCGAACCTGATACTCTAGCTTCCAAGTTTTCGGTCGCATGAACGTATACACTACCCGAGCCAGAAACGGATACCTGAGCCTCTGCCACCATCAAATCTGCTGCTCGTACATTACCCGAGCCACTGATCTTAGTGGAGAGACGATCCCCCGAACCAGACAGGCGGAGGGAACCAGAGCCACTAATGCTTGTACTTACCTCCCTGGCCGAAAAACCCAACTCTATATCTCCCGAGCCACTCACCGAGAGGGCCAGATCCTCCAGATTAGTAAAGCTGCCTTCTCCTTTGATATCGCCCGAACCACTTACTGCAACCCTGTCCACATCAGGTGCTGTAAGATAAATGGTAATGCCTTTGCTTCGCCAAACCGGTCGATCGTAGGTAATTCTTAAGTGACCGTCTTTCATTTTCAATTCGATATTATCAATGATATTAGCTTGGGCTTCCACAATCATTTCATAATCAGCTCCCTGCCGGAGTTTCACATCGGCATTAATGGCTAAAGTAAATCCATCAAATCGGGGTACTTCTAGTTCTTGCTTCTGGACATCACCCTGTCCTTTAATTCTGTTTTTCCACCAATTTTGAGCTTGCAGGGTCGAAATACTTAACATTCCAAAGGCTAAGGCAATCCATAACTTTTTACGCTTCATCCGAATTTGTTTTTATTTTAATGACTATAAGACTGCTTCAAAGTTGCAGCCCGTTACAAATTAGATGCGATTTACCGATTAAAACCCTCATTCACTCGACGAATTCTTCTCACGAGAAGAGGATAAGCCAGGGAATTTTCGATAATTTTGTATAAATTTTACTTATGCGAATCTTATTCCTGTTTTCTCTCCCCTTTCTTTTGTGGCAATGCCAGGGCCGAAGCGATTTGACTCAGCTATCTGCTTTTGGCGAGACGGGAATCAATGCCGTTATAGAAATTCCGGCGGGCAGTAATCATAAGATAGAGTACGATAAATCAAGCTTGGAATTTAAGGTTGATCAAATAGATGGACAGGATCGGATCATCGACTTCCTTCCCTATCCGGCTAATTATGGCTTTATACCCTCTACGGAGATGGATCTGGCCCGGGGAGGAGACGGCGATGCTTTGGACGTTTTGGTACTTTGTGAAAGTCTGGCCACCGGCACCATACTCGAAACGAAGATCATTGCCGCTTTACTCCTTCGCGACCAGCAGGAAATCGACACAAAAATTATAGCGATCCCTGCGGATCCTCAGCTACGTGTATTTGACATTGATAACTTCCAGGATTTTTTGCTACGACAGGATGCTGCCAAACGAATCATTGAAAATTGGTTCCTGCATTATAAAGGCGCTAATCAGGTCGAGCTGATCCGTTGGGAAGATGATCAATATGCATTACAGGAAATTGAAAAATGGAAGAAATAAAATGCTGAACAAAATAGCCTTTCAATTTTTCCGTAAGGTAAACCCGCAAGCCGAAGCCGGTGTTCCCAGCCTGGAGACAAAACGTCTTCGCCTGCGTGCCCCTTTGCGATCCGACTACCCCAACATACTGGAGCTGGGTAGCGATCCAGAAGTCATGCGCTATATTTCCAATGGAAAAATACAAAGCCCGAAGGAGGCCCGTGCCGACCTGGAGCGTCGCATTGAATTGTCCAGAGGGCGGCATGGTTATTGGATTGCCGAAGACCGGGCGTCGGCCACTTTCATCGGCTGGATGGCACTAAGGCCACTATCCCATACGGATCATTTCGAACTCGGGTATCGTTTTTTACGTCGGCACTGGGGCAAGGGCTATGCTACCGAAGCAGGTCAGCGATTGCTGCAATACGCCTTTCATGAGCTAAAACTCACTGAAGTTGTTGCGATCACACTGCCCGAAAACCAGGCCTCCCGCCGAGTGATGGAGAAATTAGGTTTTCAACTGAAAGGCTACGACACCCATTACGGTTTTAAATGTGTGGTCTACCAGCAATCGAATCGGGATTTTCAGATATGACCAAACAAAAATGCCACCCCGGTCCGGGATGGCATTTTCGCGAAACGACAATTCATCAAGTCGATCAATTCATCACTGCTGGCTTACGAACCTTTAATTTAGCAGTTTCGGTACCTTCGTCAATGATATTCCGCATCCGATCCCGGTATTTGATCCGGTATTCCACAACTTTATAGGCCTCGGGGTCCACGTCCGTAGTGATTGGCTCCACCATCGTTGTACCCATATCGGCAGCAACGGGTCGTTCCTGATCAAAGGAAATAGTAGAAAACAGGAAGGCAAAAACCACTAGCAATAACACAGCGGCTACCATACCAAAGGTCCGTCTAAAGCTAAGCTGATTGCGTTGTTGGTGACTGTCCAAACGACGCTCTAATCGCTTCCAGGTAGCCCGGGAGGGTGCTTCCTCCAGTTCTTCGGCCCGAAAGCGAAAAAAATCGTCTACTTTGGTATTTGAATCTTTCATTTTTTGGTGTTTGTACTGTTTAATAAATATCCGCTTCCACATTCCATCAAACACTTTTTTGGTTAGGAGGATTAGCTATCGAGTTTTTTTTCAACAATTCCCGCATCCGCTTTCTGGCCAGGATAAGTTGACTCTTGGAGGTGTTAATACTAATATCCAGCAATTCGGCAATTTCGCGGTGCTTATACCCCTCAATGACATACAGGTTGAAAACGGTACGGTAGCCCGTGGGTAATTCTTCCATCAGGCTCAAAATATCCTGCGCCGCCAGGTGATCAACTACTTTCATTCGTACCGGTTGGTCGAAATCGGTAATTTCCAGGGTCATATTAAAGTTGTGCTGCTTGCGCAAAAACATCAGGGCTTCGTTCACCACAATACGGCGAATCCAGCCCTCGAAACTACCATCACCACGAAACTTATCCAGATTATCAAAGACTTTAAAGAAGGCCTCAATCAATACGTCCTCCCGATCTTCTCTGGATCGCAGATAGCGCATTAATACCCCGTTCATCTTAGGGGAATAGGTATCGAACAGCTTTTGCTGCGCCTTTCTTTTTCGCTTTCTGCAGGCCTGTATCAGTTCCTTCTCCGTCACGCGTATGGTTTTTTATTTCCGAATGGCTTCTGTATACCTAGATGTCAAAATACATTTTTTTGGTGTGAGTAGATCATAAAATTTGTCACAATGCCCGAAAAGACCTACTTTTGAAGCCTAATCCTTATCATTGTAGCCTACCGTAACTATAAATTTGTACGTTTATGCAACTAGAAAATGGCCATTTTCGTCTGAGCGGAGGTATTGATCCACTTGAATTAGTAGAGCAATTCGGCACTCCTTTGTATATCTATGACACCGACATCATCCAGCACCAATATCAACGATTGGAAGGTGCTTTTGATGTGCCTGAGCTCCGGCTCATGTACGCCTGCAAAGCTCTTTCGAACCTTAATATTATGCAATACATGCGCAGATTGGGCGCAGGATTGGATACCGTCTCCATTCAGGAGGTCAAGCTGGGCCTACACGCGGGCTTTAAGCCACAAGAGATTATTTATACCCCCAACTGCGTCAGTTTTGAAGAGATTGAGCAGGCCGTTGAGTTGGGCGTAATGATCAATATTGACAACACCTCCATTCTAGAGCAATTTGGTCAGAAATATCCCGATTACCCCATTTGCCTGCGCATCAATCCGCACATCATGGCGGGGCTGAACGCTAAAACTTCGGTTGGCCATATTGATTCCAAGTTTGGTATCTCTTTTCATCAGATGCCCCTGGTCCATCGGATCGTAGAGGCAACTGGGCAGAAAGTGATTGGTATTCACATGCACACGGGTTCTGGTATTCTTGATCCCGGGGTATTCCTACAGGGGGCAGAAATACTATTCGAGGTAGCTAAAGATTTTCCTGATTTGGATTTTCTGGATTTTGGTAGCGGCTTTAAAGTCCCCTACAAGCCCGGTGATGCGGCCACGAATATAGAAGATCTGGGGGAGCAGATCTCCGAGCGTTTTAATAAATTCTGCACGCATTACGGCCGGGATATTGCCCTAATGTTTGAGCCCGGTAAGTTTCTAGTCAGTGAAGCGGGCTATTTCCTGGCTCCGGTAAATGTGGTCAAACAAACCACTTCCACCGTTTTTGCAGGGATCGATAGTGGTTTGAATCACCTGATCCGTCCGATGTTTTACGATGCCTACCACGAGATCGTCAACCTCTCAAAGCCTACGGGTAAAGCCAGGTTTTATACGGTAGTTGGTTATATCTGCGAAACCGATACTTTTGGCATTAACCGCAGAATCAATGAAATTACAGAAGGGGATATTTTGTGTTTTAAAAATGCCGGAGCTTATTGCTTCTCCATGGCCTCGAATTATAATTCGCGATTGCGCCCAGCCGAAGTAATGGTACTGGATGGAAAAGCGCACTTGATTCGCCAGCGTGAGACTTTCGAAGACTTACTCAAGGGCCAGGAACTCATCCCTTTCCTGACAAAAGTAGACCTTACGGCTTAAAAATAAATATTTGCGACAGCTTGCTATCATATTATTCATTACCCTGATCCTTGGTCCCAGCCTAAGCCGAACCTGGATCTTGTTGGACTTTAAAATCCACCAGGGTTTTATTGCCTCCGTGCTCTGTATCAACCGAGATGAGCCCACCGTAATGTGTAATGGCACATGCTATCTAACTCAGCAACTGGCAGAAAACGAGCAACGGGAAGATACTCCTTTTTACGGGGCGGAAAAGTTCGAATTGATCTATGCCCTTGATCAGCAAGAATGCCGTAAATCAAGCACTACTTTAGCCTTTTCCAATATTATTCCTTTTCACTACCGGGAAGTTAGTTCCAACTATCTCGAAGAAGTCTTCCACCCACCGGCAGTTTTTGATGTTTAACCCCATTCTTTCTTGTGCATAAACTTGCGCTAATTCGACAATAGTCCGATTAGCACAATAAGTAAGTGTTCAATATTATCTATACCTTATTTCAGACCCTTTTGGGCTTCCACTGCGTTAAAAAGCCTCGCCTAAGCGCGGCACTTACTTAGTAGCTATTTAAACATCAAAAAACAGTAAAGATGAACTGCTCCTACATAAAACACTGGTGCGGTGTCACCTTATTTTCTCTTTTCACACTCCTTGCCTTTGGGCAAAAAACCGTAACTATCCAATTATTAGACAGTGATGATCAGGCACCCATTGTAGCCGCCCTCTTCATTTATGATAATCAAAGCGGCACATCCGACGAATCTGATCAGATCCGCTTTCAATATCAGGAAACTGCCAGCTTACAGCTGTCTCACCTCAATTACGGCAATTGGCAACTATCGCCCCCGCAAGTCTAACAAGCTATTCAAAGAGGTAGTTATTCCCGAGCAAAAATCAATATCGAATTGTATCCAGTGACCATCATTGCCTTACGGAGTCAGCAGGCTCCCCGAAGTGTCCAGGATTTAGACTTCCTGGACCAGATCGCCTACGATGCGGCGGTACTTCGGCAATCACTGGCGATCAACGCCATCCAAAAAGCAGGGAACTATGGTTTCGACCCCGTATTCCGGGGCTTCAAATACGATCAGCAAGAGTTACGCCTTTCCGCACTGTATAACCGGGCCCGGGATGCAGATTTCCCTGCGCTACCGATGGACCTGCGCCAAGATGATACCTGGATGTTTAATGTACAACATGAAGTCAACTTAGACCAGGGGATACTAGCGAAGTGGCAGACCGCCTTGTTTGGCTCCTGGGTAGATCATCAGATGGACAATCTACTCAAACCCCTTAACCCCAGGATGCTGAACGCCGTCACCAATGCCCAACCCTACAACTACGGTGGGCGAACGGAAGGTACCTGGCAATTGGCGTCCGGAAAGTTATATACGGGCGCAGACCTACGCATCGAAGGTGCCGAAGGCGTCCGTGAGCGTGCCTTTCTTTTGGGGCCCAATGCTGGCCGCACTTTATTCGATAATGCCTGGCAGGACAGTCGCATTCAAAAGATAGGCCTCTTCTCCGAATACCACCTTGGACTGAACCGCTTTAATCTGGTCTTTTCCGGTCGATTGGAGTTCAATCAGGCCAAAATAAACGCCCCGTCTGATGCCTTCGCACAGGCGAATCCGACGCAGGCAATATCGCAAATCAACCCCAACTTTAGTATCGGTGCCACCCGAGCATTGGGTGAAAACCTATAAAATGGGCCTGTGGCTGGGACGCGCTCAGCGCAGTGATAGTCTGACCGAACGTTATATTAATTTCTTCCCGGTGGGTATCAATCCCTACGAGAGGGTAGGTAATCCGGTACTTGATCCGGAAATCAATAATCAATTGGATCTGGGAATAGAATGGAATAAAGCCGATCAGCAAATAAAAGTTGATCTATTTGCCGCTTATCTACAGGACTTTATTTCCTCTTTTATCGATCCGGAGCTGAGTCCTAGAATGCCAATGAGTCCGGGGGGCCGTCGGTTTACTAATATAGAAAAGGCCTTTAAGACAGGTGTCGAACTAAGTTATCGTCAATCTTTAGGCATGGGTTTACAGCAGCAGTTTGGCCTGGCCTATACCTATGCCCAGGATCTGGAGCGGGATCAGGCACTACCCGAAATCGCCCCTCTGGATATTCGTTACCTTTTAAGCGGTAGCTGCTCAGCCCATTTACGCGCCGGGAAGAAATGTCCGTCTGGCCCTGAGTTTTCAGTTCTGATATCAGAAAAATCTAGGGCTGCTCTTTTTGCAAAAAACGGGATTCGCTGCTGCGAATCCCGTTTTCTTACTTATATTTGCGGCGTTTTGAGATGCCGGGGAACTTTTTTTACCGATTTCTCCTTTTTTGCGCAAAGCAATAAAATCAAGACCTACCTGGTCTCCTAAAAATAAATATATGGCACTTTCGACGCGATACAATCCCAAAGAGACGGAAACCAAGTGGTACGACCATTGGATAGAGCAGAATTACTTTCATTCCGAACCAGACGATAGAGAGCCCTTCACCATCGTCATCCCTCCACCCAACGTCACTGGCGTCCTACATATGGGCCATATGCTCAATAATACGATTCAGGATATCCTGATCCGCCGGGCCAGATTACAGGGCTATAATGCCTGCTGGGTACCCGGTACGGATCACGCCTCTATTGCGACTGAAGCCAAGGTAGTCAAGCGCCTACGCGAAAAAGGCATCAAGAAGGGCGACCTGAGCCGGGAAGAATTTTTAAATCATGCCTTCCAATGGAAAGATGAGTACGGTGGTAAGATCCTCGACCAATTAAAAAAACTAGGTGCTTCCTGCGACTGGGAGCGTACCCGCTTCACCATGGAAGATAATATGTCCAGCGCAGTGATTCGGGTTTTCGTTGACCTTTACCGCAAGGGGAAACTCTACCGTAAGCTGCGGATGACCAACTGGGACCCCGTTGCTCAGACGGTACTCTCCAATGAGGAGGTGATTTATAAAGATGAAAATAGCCGCCTGTTCTTCGTACGCTACGCGATCGAAGGCAGCGAGGATGAATACATTACCATTGCTACCGTGCGTCCGGAGACCATCCTGGGGGATACCGCGATTGCCGTTCATCCCGATGATGAGCGCTTTCAGCATTTACATGGCAAAAAAGCCATTGTCCCCATCGTTAATCGTCCCGTTCCTGTCATTGCGGATCCCTACGTGGATATGGAATTCGGTACGGGTGCCCTGAAGATTACTCCGGCACACGATATGAATGACTACGAGATTGGTCAAAAGCACGACCTGGAGACCATCGATGTGCTTAATGCCGACGCCAGTATGAGCGACGCAGCCGGGCCGGATTACGCCGGCCTTACGGCAAAAGAAGCCAGAAAAAAGATCGTAATTGATCTGGAAGAAGCGGAGCACCTTATTAAGGTTGAAGACTATCGCAATAAAGTAGGTCGTAGTGAACGCACCGATGCCGTAGTAGAACCCCGGCTGACGGAGCAGTGGTTCCTCAGTATGGAAGAGTTTGCCCAAACGGCACTAAAAGCAGTCGAAAGTGGGGAGGTAACCTTCTATCCGGAGCATTTCTGGAATATGTTTAACTCCTGGCTGCGTGAAGAAAACGTTCGCGACTGGTGTATTTCCCGTCAGTTGTGGTGGGGACAGCAAATTCCGGCCTGGTACTACCAAGACCAGGTTTTTGTAGCACAGACGGAAGAAGAAGCCCTGGCACAGGCACAAGAAGCATTAAACAATCCAAATTTGACGGTCGCCGACCTGAAGCGCGACGAAGACGTGGTGGATACCTGGTTCTCTTCCTGGCTCTGGCCCATGACCGTTTTTGATGGATTTGAATCACCCGAAGAGTTGTCTTACTACTACCCTACCAATGTACTGGTTACCGGTTGGGATATTATGTTCTTCTGGGTAGCGCGGATGATTATGTCAGGTTACGAATGGTCAGAGGAGCTGCTGGGCAAGGAACTGGTAGCAGAAAAAGGTCGCCAGCCTTTCTACGATGTTTATTTTACCGGGATGGTACGCGACAATAAGCGGCGCAAAATGAGTAAGTCTTTAGGGAACTCCCCCGAAGCCTTAAAGCTCATTGAGGAGTACGGTGCCGACGGCGTTCGCTTCGGTATGTTATCCAGTGCGGCGGCCGGTAATGATATCATCTTTGATGCTCCCTTTGATCCGGAGACCCAAACGGTCCTGAACGAAAGTAAGCTTTGTGAGCAGGGTCGTAATTTCTGCAACAAAATGTGGAATGCCTTGCGTTTACTGAAGAACCTGGAACTTACCAATGAGGCCCCTTCCACCGAAAAAGCGGCCATCAATGAGCTGGCTTACCAATGGCTGGCGCATAAACTCCACCAGGTGGTGGAGCAGGTAGAAAAGCATTTTGAGGCTTACCGTCTGTCCGATGCCTTGATGACCCTGTACAAATTTATTAAGGACGATTTCTGCTCCTGGTACCTGGAGATGATCAAACCGGAGTACGGCCAGCCGATCGAGAAAAAGACGCTGGAGAAAAGTTTTGTTCTCTTCGAGCAGATGATGACCCTATTACATCCCTTTATGCCTTTCGTTACCGAAGAAATCTGGCATCGTCTCCGAGATCGCCTGGAGGGCGAAGACTGCGTGGTCAGCGAATATCCCGTGGCTGAAGACTACAATGAGGACCTGATCCAGAAAGTAGAACAGGCAAAAACGGTGGTTTCTTCCGTTCGGGAAGTACGCAGTAGCAAAGGGATCAAGATGAAAGACCCCCTGAAGCTTTTCGCTCAGGATACGAAAGGAGCTCAGGCCTTACTGGCCACTGCTGGCTTAAAAGACATGATCGTCAAGATGGCTAATCTCGAATCGCTGGAGTTCACCAGTCAAGAGGTACCCAATACCATCTCCTTCCTGGCTGGAACCGAACAGTTTTTCCTCGAACTCAATCAGGAGGTGGATACCGAAGCAGAATGTCAGAAACTAAAAGAAGACCTGGAATACCAGGAAGGGTTCCTGCAAAAGGTCAATAAAAAGCTAGGCAATGAGCGCTTCGTTACTAACGCACCCGAAAAGGTGGTGGCGATGGAACGCAAAAAGCAAGCCGACGCCACGGCTAAGATCCAGAGTATTAAGGAAGCGATGGAGCAATTGGGCTGCGGGTAATCATGTGGTCATGTGGTCGTGTCGTGTGGTCGTGTGGTCGTGTGATGACCTAACGTCCTGATCGTAGCATTCGGCTGATTTCGAATACGTTGATTTCCTTTTCGTTATTATGGGGAATACAATCGTCATTCTTGGGGTTCTTATCCCGTCTGATATCTGAAGTGTATTTAATCACTACTCTTTATCTGGCTAAAAGGCAGACTTATAAAACTCACGAACATTACGAAGACAAGGATAATGTTTTTCATTATAAGTAATCGTTCAATTACTTAATAGGTTTTTAAAACGGTCAAATGGCCACCTGACACACGACAGATGACCACTTGACTATCTGACCACCTGAACTACCGTCCCGCACGGAAGATGCGGTGAATCTGAGTTCCATCAACTTCTTTTTGATTATTACGGTGCACACAATCATCATTACGGGGGTTACCATCAAGTCTAATATCCGGATCGTATCCGATGACGAGGCGGTAGCTGGGCGGAAATTCATTACCAGTATACCAGTTTTTATAGACGGCGGGCATGGTTTGGGTTCTATTCGAAGGGATATTCCTAAGGCTCATACTTCTAAGCAACCGCTTTCTTCCTCCGGGATAGACTTCGTACAGATAAGCCGTAGCTTGATTCGTACCGGAGACGAAATGCTTCTTCCCAACGTTCTTAATGATCCCTGAGATTTTTATCCTACCGGAATAAGTGCCTCCCGATACTTTTGTTACCTGAATTTCATAGGCGGCCAGATCCGGACAATTGGGTTGGTAGACAAATTTGGGAGAGATTTGAATACCCGGTTGTGTCTTAATATTTTTGATTGTTCTGGAATCCAGTTGATGAGAAAACTGTCCAAAAGAAAAGGTAGCAAAGCCAAGTAAAAGCGCAAAAGTGATGATTACATTTTTCATGATAATGGTATTTAACAGTTTAAATATTTAATGTTCACTATCATGTGTAAGAAGCCCAGGGAATATGACCCCATTTTATTTTTTATTTGAAAAAAATCGTCCAGGCGACGACACTCCCCCGGGCATTCTTCGCCGCTTATCAACCAAAAGTATTTTTATCCGTTAGAAAGAATAAACAATTCAACATGAGAAACACGCTATTATTATTTGCTTTTTTAGGCCTGACCTTTACCGCCTGTGATGCCCAGAAAAACGGCGATGGGAAAGACACCGATGTGCAACGCATCAGTGACTACATTAGCGATAAAGACTACAGTCAATACGAAGAAGCCACTTTTGCCGGCGGTTGCTTTTGGTGTACCGAAGCTTCTTTTGAGCGTATCGAAGGAGTAGTGGACGTAATTAGTGGCTACGCCGGAGGCGAAAAGAAATACCCTACTTATTATCAGGTCGCCGGCGGTAACACCAAATACGCCGAAGCTATTCAGATCTACTACGATCCGGGAGTGATCAGCTACGAAGAGCTACTGGAAATATTTTTTGTTGCCCACGACCCTACTACCCTGAACCGCCAGGGGCCAGATGTAGGGCCACAATATCGCTCCGCTATTTTTTACCGTACGGATAAAGAACTCGCCATGGCAAAAGAAGCGATCGAGCAGGTCAACGAAAGCGGTCGCTACCGCAATGAAGTCGTCACGAAATTGACGCCTTACGATGAATTCTGGACGGCCGAAGGCTATCACCAGGATTACTACGAGTACAATCCCGGAAATACTTACATTCAGCGGGTGAGTAAGCCCAAGGTCGAAAAAGTAATGAAGACCTTTAAGGAGAAACTCAAACCCAAATACGCTAAAAAAGTGAATCCTTAAGCAGGATAAAAAATCCTACCAGAACTGGAGTCCTTTTGGGCTCCGGTTACGGTTTTAAGACAATTCATCTCCCCATTTAGCCGCAAGGCGCCCATTAGGGCAAAAACAATGGCTTCCTTATACTCGATCAGGTGCTGCTGGGGGACAATCACTTCCACTGTCTGGTGCAACAATACTTTTAATTGTTGAATCAAAAAATCATTATAAGCCCCGCCGCCAGTCACTAGCATCCGGGCGTCGGAAGGATGACACTGTAGTACATCATGGGCTATTCTGTGGGCAATATGTTCCACCCCGGTACGTAATAAATCTGCCGGATCCAGCTGGCTTTTTTCGATAATGGGGAGCATCTCTGCCACAAACCATTCATACCCCAGCGATTTGGGAAATTCTTTTTGATAATAAGGCAGCGCATTTAATTTAGCCAGGGTAGCATGATCCATTTTCCCATCCCGAGCAATCCGCCCGCCTTTGTCATAGGGTAAATTCAGTTGGCCTGCGCCCTCGTTTAACAACATATTTGCCGGACAGACGTCGTAAGCAATGCGTTGGCCGTGCAGGGCAAAGGACATATTCGCAATACCCCCTAAATTTAAACAGAAGGTATATTCACTGAAAAGCTCCTGATCCCCCACGGGTACCAGGGGTGCTCCCTGGCCACCTAGTAGGACGTCTTTAGATCGAAAATCACAGATAACGGGCAAGCCGGAGACATTGGCCAGTTCCTGTCCGTTGCCCATTTGATAGGTCAAGCGCCGTTCTGGCTGATGAAAAACGGTGTGTCCATGACTGGCTACGTAATCGGGTTCTAAATGCTGCTCTTCTACAAAAAGTGCTATCTGCTGGCCTAACCACTGCCCGAATAAAATATCCAAATGCAAAAGGTCATCCGCTGCTAACTGTACGCTGTTTTTTAGTTTCTGACTTTGGGCCAGGCTATACGCAATGCTTTTTTGAGCCACTAATTTATATTGCCACCGGTCCCGTACTTTGGTGAAATGGCAGTAAGCCAAATCCAGTCCATCCAGGGAAGTGCCGGACATCAGTCCGATGATTTTATATTTATCCATAAGGTCTGGTCATGTGTTAAAAACGTAATTTTATTTGAGCGCCGACCTCCGTTCTTACGGGGCCGGCCACCTGCTCTAAGCCACTGCCTACCGACTCCCTGTCCGACCAGAAGGTCTGCGCCAGTCTAGCCTCCAGCGTTAGATTCCGGGAGGGTCGATAGCGAAGATTGACGTAGGCACGGCTGCCCCGGTTATAATAAGCTGGTATCAAAAAAGTATTCAACAGGTTATTTTCGTAATGATAAAAACGTATGGTATATCCATGGGTATCAAATAGTGCATACCTGGCCGAAAAGGCCAGTGGAGAATCAATGGGCCGAAATATAATATCCTGTAAGATAACAAATCCGTGGCGTCGTCCCTCAATTTCATCATCTACGTATCCCCAATCAAAACGGGAGCGTAGTTCCAGGGCTTTACTCAGTTGATTTCCTATGTGTAAGCGCGTTTGGAAGAGGGTCCGCCTTACGGCAAAATTAAAAGCGGTCTCATTATCCGGCGCATTGATGTCTTTAGATTCATTTCTCACTTCCAGATAGATTCTAAGGCGGCGGCGCTGTTCATAGGCCAGCCGGGCCCGGTATTCGTAGCCTCCACTCGGCGCATCCACCTGGAAGCGCAGCCAGGGAAAACGAAACTGATCAAAGTATGCCGAAAACTCCCATTTGGAAGCGGGTCGAAGGATTAAACCCAGGTAGAAGCCCTCTTCGTTGCGGGCTCCAATCCCCTCTGCTAAAGGATTGGCATTCAGGGCCTGGTAATCCCGTTGGAAATTACGGTACAGCATGGCCAGGTCCACCCGCCGATGCAGTCCAATTAAAAGGCCATTCGTGGTCGCCCAGCCTCCATTATCACTAATGGCCGTCTCTCCAAAGAAGTTAAAATTATTGTACAAAAAGGAATAATCTACGCTGGCATTCAATAGGCGATCGCCACTAAAATTAAAGCGATTATAGGGACGGGGGCGGATATCCAGTGGCTTGTCTAGCCGATCATAGAGCAGATTAAAGGCAATATGTCTGGCATTTTTGTGTAAACGGATACTTCCCCCTACTGTCTTTTGTCCGATCGCCCCCTCGTCGGCAATCTCGGCGGGAGTCCGGTGTAAGCCAAAATCGTTAAACGAAGAAATGGCTGCCTCAAAAGTTTCATTACCCAAAGAGTCAATGGCGCTGATCAGGTTCCCGTCGCGACGGCGGGAAGAGGCGAAGAACGCGACATCAATATAGGGTGTCGGTGCGAGTTCGATTGCGGCACCCCGCATAAATAAGGCTTCATTCACAGAGCTGTAGGGACGAATGGTCTGGCCCGAACGCTTAATAGTTGTTGCCTGGGCAGATTTCCCATATCCAAATCCAGAAAACTGAATCAGGCCCTGCCCAAAACTCACCTGAAAATCGCCAATCGCCAGCGCTTTTAGCCAGGAGCGATAATCCTTCAAGTAAAAGTGAGCAGAGTAATAATCGAAGCCCTGTGGGTTCGATCCCCTAAAGAATTCTTCTCCGCGGTCTTTCTCCATCGTGAGACCGTAACTCATGCGATTATAATAGCTGTGCTTGTAGCGTACATAATATTGATTGGGAGACCCCAGGTACCGATTTGCCCCCGGATTCTCGGGAATACGGTAGCCCCGCTGCGTCTCTAAAATTCGATTCCAGCGCAGATACAATTCGTTCTTTCCCTCCCGCAGCATCTCCCCCAGGCCCAGTTGAAAATCATCCAGGTTAGACTGTACCCGGACGAAAGGCAGAATGCGAAGTATGGTATTTTGGTCAAAACCCGAAATAGCTTGTAGTTCATAGATGGCTAATAAATCCCCGGTTTCCTGACGATGTCGGATGAAGTTGAGTATCTGCACATCGGTTAATAAGCCCAGGCCGCGCAGATCGGCTTCTTCTGCCCGATTTATATTGAGGGGGCGCTCCAGGTAGGCTTCCAGCTGCTCAAAGAGGGTATTAAAATCAAAGTCGCCTTCCGAACTGGTGTTCTGGAAAAAGTCTTCGATCGCCTCGAGAGATTCGGGAGGTAAAAGAAGATCAGCTCCTATATCCTGGGCGCAAAGGGCCGAACCGAGAAACAGCGATACCAAAGTAATCAAGCGGGGCATTCTGATCAGGAGCTTTTCGGAATAGCAGATCATTTGTCAGCAATGGCTTTTATCGTAAAATCAGGATGCATCAAATCATCCTCAGTCTTGTCTAACTTATGGGCAATAAAGGGTTTCAGGTTTAAAAATAGGGTATTTCTAAATTCTTTTGAGCTGGTTGATAGCGGAGCTGCCTCTTGCCAAAAACTCAGAAAGAGTTTTTGGTGCTGGTTCGGAGATATCTTACAGAGACGATCCAGAAAACTTAGCAATTTATGCTGTAATGGACTCACATTCGTCCGTTGTGAAAAAGACCGTTTACAAGAGACAATCAAATGAGTGGCCACGTCGAAATTCCCTAATTCTACGTGACAGATGATTTGCAGTAAGCGAACCGCATATAATACATCCGAGCGTAAGAAATTGTCGCTATAACTCAGAATGGCATTCAACCGAAGTAGACATTGATCATAAGCACGCAATGCAAATTGCGCATAGGCAAATTTATAGTAAAACAGGATAGCCCGATGGGGATCAAGCAAGGCCTGAAAGCGATCAATTTGGCCCAGAATACTTTGCTCTTTTTCAATAATGGCGGAAAAGTTTCGCTGCAAAAGTGCGTAATTCAGGTTGGACAATTGTCGATAAACGAAGGCCGTCATACTTGAGTTCTCGTTAAACAGCTCCTGCCGGGCCTTAATAAATTGGTCGAATTTTTGAAAATAACGCTGCATATTTTCCCGGTCTCCCTGCATGAAGAGCAGGGTCAACAGATAATAATACCCCCGCATATACAAATCCGGATCTTTATCCATCAGGGCCTGATCCGAATCGAATAGATTGATCCAATTCAGAGCAAAGTCCTGACTTTTTTTTAGGTCCAAAAGGATGTAATGTAACCACATATTCGCCTGGTGCAGATTTACTTTCTCGTGGAAAGTCATCCGGTCTGCTTCTAATTCGGTTGGGGTTTGTTTTTCATAAAAAATTAGAATGGCTTCTCTTTGCTCAGGCGATATCGCATGTCCATTTTCAATGTACCAACCGTGAATCTGAATATTCAGGCTGGAGAAGAGACTGGCGGCGTAGGTCACCCAACTGCGGCGTATGGCATTGGAGAGCAGATCTTCAATTTTCCCCGCCTGTCTGCTTCGGGTAATATGACGAGCTTCAATCCTTTTTTGAAAATCCAGGATTTCCAGGTGGAGAATATCCTGATGGTGATCCACGGCAATCCGCTTGATGCGTTCCAGTATTTTCAGGCTTTGCATATACATGCCCTTACCGTACAGAATGCGGGCAAAGTCCAGCTGTTCTCGAATTTCGATATCAATTTCTTTATTGATATGGATCAGGCGAAGGCTGGTTAATATTTGTTTGTAGAGATGTCGTTTTAGATTGGGTAAATTCTTTTTATTAATGCCCCGGTTTTTATCAATAACCAAAGCATCATCATAGGCATCTAATTTATCCAGGGTATCAAATAATTTAAGAGATTTCGTACTCCCCCGATGCTGAAACCGATTGACGTAAAGCTTAAAATTTCTTTTTTCGGATTTACTCAGCGACTTAACCAGCGTAAATAATTGATCTTTTTGGGTGTTGAACATAACAATGCTCTTTAGTTTAACCTATTGATTTACAGGGTTTAATTTACAAAAACACCCTTTTGAACATCACAGGCAATAGTAAATTTACTTACTTTGGTTTTTACCATTGCTTTACATTTGTCCTGGCAAAAGAAAGAAATATATTTCTTACTTTTTAAGAGCAAGTGATTAGGTATGAACCGGAGTTTCCAATCCAGGAAAAAAACTTTCCTGATTATAGAAACATACAGGATCACTTACCCCGGTAATTCGCAAGATCAATTGATATAATATTAGTCTGCCTGATCAAAATGTATATTCTAAAATTGCGAATTATTGATCTTTAAAGATAACAAATTTTAGGTACGCTGAAAACTCAAATCTCAGGTATTCTTAAACAACTTCATTTCATCTTAACGGAACAAGAGTAAAAATCAAAATATAAACAGATGAAAAAAATTGAAGCCATTATTCGCCTTTCTCGTTTTGATAAAGTGAGGGATGCCCTGGCCGAAATTGGTGTCCGATTCTTCACACTAAAAGATGTCAAGGGTTTTGGCCTACAAAAAGGCGAAAAGCTGATGTATCGAGGAAGTATTTACGATGCAGACTACATCGCTCGTCTGCAATTGGACATTCTAACGACCGAAGACAAGGTCGAGGCCATTGTGGGAGCCATTGAGTCTTCAGGAAAAACCGGCGAAGTCGGTGACGGTAAGATTATGGTTTATGATATCGACAGTGTCACCCGTATCCGTACGGGGGAGAAAAATTCCGAAGCTATTTAACTTTGTTTTTATTTGCCCTAGCCAATACCAACCACGGAGCGGAAGCTCATTAGCAACAATTTTAAAACAAAACAAATCAACCATATGAACGAAGCATTATTTACTGCGAATAATGTCTGGATGCTGGTGGCTACCGTATTGGTTTTTGTCATGCACCTGGGCTTCTCTGCACTCGAAGCAGGTTTTGTCAGGAGAAAAAATACGGTGAACATTCTTTTTAAGAATGCCATGATCATTGCGATCGGATTGCTTACCTATTTCACCTGCGGATTTAACTTTATGTATCCCGGGGCCGGTGGAGATGCGGTAACGGCCATCCTGCCCGGCTTTTTAGAATCCAGTGGTCTGGGCCTTTTTGTTCCTGAAGACCCGGGTATTACTTACGCCGACGGTGCCTATGCTTTTTGGACAGATTTCATCTTCCAGGCCATGTTTGCCGCCACTGCCGCTACGATTGTATCGGGCGCGGTAGCGGAGCGAATTAAATTAAATTCCTTTCTATTATTTGCGGCCATCTTTGTGGCTATTTTCTACCCGATTACTGGTTTTTGGAAATGGGGAGGCGGCTGGTTAGACAAAGCTGGCTTTTATGATTTTGCCGGTTCTACGCTGGTACACGCCATGGGAGGGGCCGCCGCTTTAGCCGCCGTAATCGTCTTGGGTCCACGCAGTGGAAAATATTTACGCAATGGGATCAAACCCATCCCCGGACATAGTATGCCGCTGGCAGCCATTGGTGTATTCCTCTTATGGTTTGGTTGGTTTGGATTCAACGGTGGCTCCGTTTTATCGGCAGATCCGGTTATGGTTTCCCTTGTCTTTGTGACCACTTCTCTGGCTGCTGCTGCCGGTGCCGTTGCCGCCTTTTTTACGGCCCAGTTTATGTTTAAAACACATGACTTATCTATGGTACTAAACGGTATTCTGGGAGGTCTGGTAGGTATTACCGCCGGCGCGGACCTGATGAGTCCGCTGGAAGCGATATTGATCGGTGCCATTGCGGGCGTCATTATTCCCTTATCGGTCGTTTTCTTTGATAAAACCTTAAAAATCGACGATCCGGTGGGGGCCACCTCTGTACACCTGGTATGCGGTATCTGGGGAACCCTGGCCGTAGGTATTTTTGGTAGTTCTGCTGGTTTGGGCCAATTGTGGACACAGCTTTACGGTACCTTATCGGTTTGTGCCTTCTCTTTTATCACTGCCTTTGGTCTGATGTATTTGATCAAAGTGACAATGGGCGTGCGGGTTACGGAAAGTGAGGAAGAAAGAGGGTTGGACCTTGCCGAGCACGATATGCATGCTTACGAATCAGCCTCCGAAGAATCTGCCTACAATATGGCCGTGAAATAATCTTCGGTTGTCCCAAAGAGTTCCCCGGAGTCGCGCCAACAACTTACCGGGAAACTGCAAAAGGTAATCCTTTAGAGAAAACCTAGATTTAAAGATAGCTTATCCGATTCGTTTTTCCAAAAGAGGAAAACCGAGCCAAGGGGAAATAAAGGGATGAAAGTATAGTTTATCAAAGATTTGTATCTTGAGAGAAATGATAAACAAATCTTTTCGCTATCGCAGCGGAGCTGTGAATATCCATTTCCCAATTAGAGCTTATATTTTAAATCCACCTTTTGCCATCCGTAATTTTGACGGAGCACAGGGATGGAGCTGATCATATTTTTTAACCAAAACAAACATTTTAACGATGGCAAAGTCCAAGTTAGAGTACATTTGGCTAGATGGTTACAAGCCAACTCAACTTTTAAGAAGTAAAACAAAAGTATTAAGTGATTTCGGGGGTACCCTCGAAGAATGTCCCGTATGGTCCTTCGATGGGAGTTCTACTCAGCAGGCAGAGGGTGGTTCTTCTGACTGTCTGCTCAAGCCGGTGGCTATTTTTCCGGATCCAGACCGTAAGAACGCATACCTGGTCATGACGGAAGTATTAAACGCCGATGGTACACCCCACGAATCGAACGGTCGGGCAACCATTAACGATGAAGACGATGACTTCTGGTTCGGATTCGAGCAGGAGTATTTCCTGAATGATCCCGATACGGAACTCCCTTTAGGATTCCCAGCGGGTGGTTTCCCTGGACCTCAGGGTCCCTATTACTGTGGTGTAGGAGCAAACCGCTCTTACGGCAGAGCCATCGTAGAAGAGCACCTAGACATCTGCCTGGAAGCGGGTCTGAATGTAGAAGGGATTAATGCCGAGGTAGCCGCCGGACAGTGGGAATTCCAGATTTTTGCCAAAGGAGCAGAGGCTGCCGGTGACCAAATCTGGGTAGCACGTTACCTGCTGGAAAGAACCGCTGAGAAATACGGCGTAGCCGTTGATTGGCACTGTAAGCCCGTATCCGGCGACTGGAATGGTTCGGGTATGCACGCGAACTTCTCTAACTCTGGCCTGCGTACCGCCGGCAACAAAGAGTACTACGACAAGGTCTGCGAAGGGTTTGGTGCCTCTCCCGAAATCATCAAAGAGTGTATCGACAACTACGGTGCCGATAACCACCTGCGCCTGACAGGTCTGCACGAAACGCAGGCCATTGATAAGTTTAGCTACGGTATCTCTGACCGCGGTGCTTCTATCCGGATTCCTATTGCCACCGTGGAGAACGGCTGGAAAGGATGGCTGGAAGACCGTCGTCCCAACTCCGCAGCGGATCCTTACAAGGTAGCAGCGGTCATTATCAAAACAGTGAAGAATACACTGGCAGAAGGATAAAATCAGCTCTAGTTCCTGCGCATAGTAATATGCGATGAGTCTTGTCCCGAAATTAATTCGGGACAGACTTTTACTAGAGCACGATTATACAAAGCCATTCCAAATCATTTGGAATGGCTTTCTTTTATTCGATAAATAGCCGATCCACAAATTTTCCGTGGAAGCCGAGCGGTATGTTATGTGGTAAGCGGGCCTTGGTAATCTCGGATAGTGTCTCCGCATCTAGTATATACAGCCAGGTGGTTTTCTCCAGGGCATTAAATATCAAAACCGCCAGATAACCTTCGTCTTCTTTTTGGGCCTTGGATTTGGGAATAAACAGTGGCTCACCCGGTAAATGAGGGTGCATGGATTTTAAATGCGCCGTACCCTGCTCCACGTCTATCTTCTGAATACCATCCAACATTTTATAATCAGCGCCTTCCGGGAGTCCCAGGCACCAGGTGTAGCGGTATTTTTTTCCCGTAAGGGAGGGATGAAAGGTCGGTAACTCCCCTGGATAAGGACTGCGGCGCTCCCGCTGAACTTCACCGGTTTTTAAATTCAGTAGGTATCGGTATAATATACCCGCAGGCGTTGCGGAATCATCGCCTTCAAAAAGCTGTTTATTCACCTCCGCGTCGGGAAAATCCGGCATCAGAAAACCGTCCACAACAATCTGGCCATCGGAACGCTCATAACCGTTCGTGAAATGAAAGATGAAGCCAAAATCTGTTTCGAAGCTATACTCCTGATCCTCATCCGGATCGAAAACCATGATTTCTATAGGTTCATCTTGCCGTACCTGAATACTGGCGACCGGTGGCTTGAACCCCAGAAACATCGCGGCCAGACCAAAATTTACTGGGGTGAAAAAGAAAATCCGCTTACCCGAAGCCGTCAGAATAAAATCGTGCGTAAAGGAAACGGCGGGTAATTTTTTAGCCCAGATAGGCAAAGACTGTCCATCGGCATCGATTTGGTACTGGACCAGACGACTACTCAGACCCGGTACTACTCCAAAGTTATGCAAATCTCCCGTGTCCGGATGTATTTTGGGGTGGGCACTAAAGGCCAACTCGGGAAAAATCTTGGCGTCTACCTTTGAGAAGCTGTTTTTTAGGTACCCGCTATAGTGAAAGCGACCTTTCGTCTCCAGCGTGTAGGGGTCTATTTCATGGGGCCAGCCTCCCTCCCAGAGAGACAATAATTTTCCTCCGTGCCAAATCACACTGGTGTTGGAAGCATTCTTAAAATGGGTCTTCAGGGCATTTGCCCAAAAGCCACCCGGCAGGTTGGTACCGAAGCTGCGGTAAAGCATTTTGCCAGCCGCTTCTTCTTCCTGAAATTCTCTCGTCTGCACATAACGATTGCGGTAAAAAGCCTTGCCCTCCCGAAAAGTGAATTTAGTAAGCATTCCATCTCCGTCGAACAAATGGTCATAGCGTACACCCTGATGCACAAAACGACCATTTCCGTTACGAAAAAGCGTACCGTTCAAATCCACAGGTAGGGGCGCATCGAATTCGAGTTCAAGGTCTTGGTATTCGTTTTGTACTTCCTTATTAAGTGTAAAATAGTCTTTGAGCCGCTGCATAATAGTGTATTACTTTGTAAGCAAAATGGATTTTCGGGAAAGTAGTTCATGCTTATTCCTTTTTTAGCCGGAAGCGAACACCAGGCCACTTGCTCCGTTGTATAGATGTAATTTAATTAATTAATACAAAACCATATATGAACTACTTAGGAAAAACCCGCGATGAATTGCAGGGAACTGCCTATGAATTAAATACACTATTAGCAAACTATCATATCTACTATCAAAATCTGAGAAATTTCCACTGGAACGTAGATGGTGTCCATTTCTTTGACTTACACGAAAAGTTTGAAGAGATGTACAATAGCGCACAGGAAAATATTGATGAGGTAGCCGAACGCATCCTCACATTGCGCTTTGCACCACTTAGTAATATGTCAGAATATATAAAGGAAGCCAGTATCGAAGAAGCTGGTACCGTTGAAGACCCCGCTAAAATGGTGGAAATGGTCTTAGAAAATCATGGAAAACTAATCAAAAATATGCGTAGCTTGATTAAAGCGGCAGATTCCGTCAATGATGAAGGAACGATTGATTTAATTGGTGCCATGTTAAGAGATAAAGAGAAGGAATCATGGATGTTTGATGCCTGGGCTGCTAATAAACTGGCGACCGCCCAATAAGACATTGGATAAAATACGAATCCTACTTAAAAAGCCTTTCTCCCTTTTGGAAGAAAGGCTTTTTTTAAGTCGAACAAAGAGACTAGATTATTTATAGTAATAAAGGCTAATCGCGCCAATTCCAAGTACTAAAAATCCAAATAGCAAGAGTTTTCGAACAGGGATAGCTGGTAGATTTACCGGGGTATTGACCGTCACCATTGTCGAATCATTACACTCTCCCCCTACGGAATAAATAAATTCGAAGTTACCCGCTGCTGTAAAATTTACTTGGGCCACACCATCAGTAGTTGAACCTACGGAAGCTCCCGGAGGATTCCCCGGAGCAGCACTCCAGGTGCCGCCGGCTGGAAAGCCCGTCAGGGTAAAAGAACCCGTCTGAACGGCTTGCTCAATTACACAAGCCCAGTTAATATTAGTAATTCGAAAAGAAGGCGCACCGCCCGTGGTACGATCACTCGGATCGTTTACAAAGTGCGTTAGAACGATACTATCTACCTCGACACCCGCCGTGGCCGTAAATTCTACCACGCCGCGTAAGTACTCTGCCTCATCAGTTACCGTGGAGGGCGGACTGGGCGCATTACCATTCCCCGTACCATTAACCCTTAGGGTGGGGCTGGCTCCAAACTGACGCACAAAGGTATTAGCATAAGTATTAACCGTGTAATTCACCAAGCTATTACCTGAATAAATCTTCACCTGAATAGAATCGAGATCGTTGTCAACATCAGAAAGCGCAAAACTCAAACCGGAAGGGCGCCTGGCGTTTAGGGTAGTAAAATCCAGCACAATAGTAGTTGATTCTCCGACGCAATCTCCACCGTGTCTGGTTCTTCTAAGCAGCGTGAGCTCATCATCAATATTCGGTATAAGGTCTTGGGGGAAGGCTAGACTACGAAATTCGGATCCCGTTCCCATGGCACCATTTGCCACTACGCACCCATCATCGCTATTGCGCATAGTCGGCTTCATAGCGACCCCATCGGATGAGATAAATACATCTAGCTCGTTACTACCATTCAGATCTTCTTGTGCGGCAGCATCACGCAGAAAGGCTCCACCATCTGCTGTACATTGGCCGGTGTAATCTGGTCCAGCATAAACCGGATCACATTGACCAAATAGATAGCCCGTGGATAAGAGAATCAGAGAAAGCAAAAGAAAGGCTGAATTTCTCCAACCTGAAATTGGTAATTTTGAGGTGTTTGTCTGCATTTTTTCTGAGATGATTAGCTTAGATTAAAAAATTAACTTATGAAGCAATTTTAATATTTATATCGTCTATTACATTCAAAAATACTGAAAAACTTTGCAACTAACCAGCAATTTACTAGCTTTTTTTTCTATCTGTTAACAATAGCTACTTCTATACGATTATTTTCCGCACCCGACTCTGTCAGTCTTTGCTGACAGCCATAGCTGATGACCTCAAAGCGTTGCTTATCTACATTACGCTTTCGCAAAAACTGACCTACCTTTTTAGCCTGTCGAAAAGCAATTTTTAAATTCTTTTTTCTATGGATATTAGTGTCATTATGTCCCTCTACGATAAAGGAAGCTTCTGGGTATTCTGCCAGCAGAGCACTCAGCTGAGTAAGCCGTTGCTCTCCAATATCCATTAATCGCCGGCCACCATTTTCGTAAAAAATATCTTCTACCGGGATGGTAAGCAAAAGTCCCTGTTCAAAAGGAGTTATCCATTCTTTCGGAAACTTCTGGCTCATGTCCATGAAAATAAAATTATTCTTTTCTTCCAAAAGCTCGCCCCGGTCTCCCCCCAGAAACTTAGATAGAATATAAATGCCGGCCGTACGGGTTGTAATATCTTCCAGAATAGGATCCGTGCATCGGGCAGATCGGCTTAGCGTTTCATCTTCCTGGTTGATCCGCATGTAGGGGTTGTAGCAACTGCTTAAGAATAGAAACAATAATAAATAATAGGTATATTTCATATCGATAAATTTTGAAGTGGTTTAAATGAAAAAGCCATGGCACGATTTCCGTGCATGGCTTAAATTGGTTAGTTTTGTTTGATATTATTCTTACACTGCGGTCTTCATTAAATCGTAGACCTCCGTTTGCCGTTTGCACAAAACAACTTCGTCTTTTTTAACAGCAATGGGGGAATCAATACGGTCCGGATTGTGGGTGACCAGTTTATACCAGGAATCAAAGTCCTGCGGATCCAGTTTTTGGCTGGCGTACCAATCTTCATCAAAAACGGCTACTGCATCTTTATCTAACTTTTCGTAAATGGAAGCCCAGATATTATGGGCAGTAGGCATTTCTGAAAACGGTATGGCCAGCACCTCACCAATACTTTGGGCATGTGCCACTGTTTTCTTGTGCTTATTAATTTCCGGATTGTAATAAATAGTAACTTGAGTGGTATCTTCTTCGTCCATTAATTTATTTTTTAGTGTAAGCCAAGGACCAAAAAAGATTAGTATCTTAATCTTTGACTTATCGTTTGTTAAGAATAGGCGCTTACGGATTCTTCAATACTTTCTAGGGCCGTAAGGCTTTGCTTTATTTGTTGTAATTGATTGTTCAGTAAGGTCTCGAGAGTATTAGGTAAGTCTTTCTCTTCCAGGACCTGCGCATAATTATTCACGAGCGTTTTTTCACCCGTTATACATTCTTGCAATACCGCAGCATCGCTGTCGTATATTTCTGCTTTAAAGTCTAACCAGGTACGGTGCAGATCTCCCCTCAGGCTGGTTCCCTGATCCGGTGTACCATCGAGCAGTCGCACTTCCCGAGACAAGTCAGAGATATATTGTTTACGGTGCTTGGCATTTTCTTGGAGCCATTTACGCAATTGTAGGTCACTGACCCGCATGGCGGCTTCGGTATACCCTTTATTAGCATCAAAATTTCTAGTTATCAATAAATTAAGCTGATCAATTAGTTGTTGTTTGTCCATAGTATAAAATAGAGTGCTTTTTTATATAACCCGCTCGTAAGAGATTTGTGCGCCCAAAACAACAAAAAAATACTACATTTATTACTCTTTTTCAGAAGGCAGCGTCACCTCAATTTCTTTAGGTCGAAAACCCAGAAAAATAATTAATCCAATACTGGCAGCGACTACCGAAGCCAACAGGATACCAAACTTGGCATTAACTAATAGCGCTTCATTATTAAAGGCTAACTCTGCAATAAATAAGGACATCGTAAATCCAATACCGGCAAAGGAAGCGGCACCTAATAATTGTCGCCAACTAATGGCGGCGGGAATTTGAGTAATGCCCAACCAGGTTGAGAGCCGGGCGAAACCCATAATTCCAATGGTTTTACCAAAGACCAGACCAAAGATAATACCCAGACTGACCGGGCTTTGGATGGCTTCCCAAAAGCTGGTTTCCAGGCGCACACCCGCATTAGCTAGTGCGAAGAGTGGGAGAATTAAGTAACTGACAAAGGGAGAAATAGCGTGTTCAATCTTTTGTAGCGGCGGCATGACGGCCTTGGTAACTTTCTTTACATTACCTACAATTTCAAGCTGATCGTCCGTAGCCATCTGATGGTCGTGGCCGTCGGTACGCTTAAACTTACGCCCCAGCTGCTTTAGTTTATAAGCATATTTATCCCCTCGAATTAAAACATCCGTTGGGATGGCCATGGCAATTATCACACCAGCAATGGTGGCATGTACGCCAGACTGTAAAAAGGCCAACCAAATACCAAACATCCCAACCAGGCCGTAAAACCAAGGATTGCGAATGCCAAAGCGGTTGGCTACGATTAAAAAGCCAAATACTGAAAAAGCAATCAATAAGGAATTAATCACAATCTCATCGGTGTAAAAAATGGCAATTACCATAACGGCGCCAAGATCGTCGGCGATAGCCAAGGCAGCTAAAAAAACTTTTAAAGCCACCGGAACCCGCTTTCCCAGTACACTGACCAGTACCAGAGCAAATGCAATATCCGTAGCCACGGGTACCCCCCAACCGTCGGCAGCATCACCCGATGGATTGAATGCAAAATAAATTAAGGCGGGGAAAAGCATTCCGCCCGCGGCACAAATAATCGGAAATAATGCCTTACGGAAAGTAGATAACTCCCCTACCATGACTTCCCGTTTGATCTCCAGACCGACCAGGAAAAAGAAAATGGCCATCAGGCCATCGTTTATTAAGTGGTGAAAATTTTGTTCGAATTGAAAGGATCCAAAACGAATCGAAAGTTTTTGTTCCCAAAGATGATGATAGGATTCATGCCCGGGAGAATTGGCCCATATCAGGGCCACAATTACTCCCAGCAGCAAAAAAATCCCTTCTGTGATATCCTTATTTAATACCCATTTTAATCTCTTCTTCGCGCGCAACCAGGGTGTTTGCTTAATTGACATATTTTATAGTGTGATAAAAAGTATCGATTTACTAATGCGTGTTAGATAGACCAGCGCGAAAGGTTTACCTGTTTTTCTTTCTTTTTCTTCTGAAATTTGGGCCGTAATTCGCCTTAATCATTTCTTTCATCTTCCGACGTGCAAAAAAGATTCGACTTTTTACCGTTCCCATCGGGATGTCTAATTGTTCTGCAATTTCCTGGTACTGATACCCCTTAAAATGCATCAAAAATGGAACTTTATAGAGATCTGATAGTTTATTTAATAGCCCCATTAGCTCCTGATACATCAGTTGCTTTTGCGCTCCATTATCAATGGTCTTACTTTCAATGGCAAAAGTATAATCTTCTACCGGTGCTTCCACCTGATTACGCGTCTTTTTACGGCGATAGTTATTAATGAAAGTATTACGCATAATTGTGGTCACCCAGGCTTTGAAATTAGTTCCCTGCCTAAATTTGGTGCGGTGACGGAAAGCCCTGAAAGCAGTTTCTTGCATCAAATCTTTCGCCCGATCTTTATTGCGGGTTAATTTCATCGCAAATGCAAATAATAAAGATTCTAGCTGATCGAAGTTTTTTTGAAAATCTAATGTTGACATAAAATAAATAGTATTTTTTTCTTACTGTTGCTCGAAAATTCACTTATAGTAGTCCAAACACCGTGCCAAAAACATAAACAACTGATAAACAGATACTTACAAAAAATTATTTTGTTTCATTCTCTTTTATTTAAGGAATTTGCTTATATTTAAGCATCAATACGCAGCTATGACAAAAAAAATGCAATCACTGAAGCCACTCTTCGAGGTGCTGGAAGGCTGGGTACTTTGGGTAGATAAGCAGGGAAGCATCCTGGACTACAACCAGGCCGCCCGGGCATTTTTCGAACAGCAAACTAACCTGCCCAACAAAATATTCGAACTGGTACCCACCCTTTCCGTCTTTGATTGGCAACAAGTACTACAGGAAGTCGAAGGAAAAAATTTCTATAAATCATCAGAAAAAATCCGCACCTCAAAGGAAAAATTCTCTGATGGTCAGTTTATGTTGGCCCCCTACGGCCCCAATGACTACCTGGTAGCCTTACGGCCCCTGGATGGAAATACCAGGGCAGACCACGACAATGAAGCGCAAGCCCTACTGGAATTAATTAGCTTCACCATTGATCACTCCAAAAACCTCGTTTTCTGGTTACGAGAGGATGCCAGCATATTCTATGCGAACGCCCGTGTATATGACTTTTTAGGCTACCAGCGGGAAGAGTTGAAACAACTGAAACTGACGGATATCAATCCAGATCTCTCTCCCAAAGAATTTCAAAGCTATTGGAATAACCTAAAAAAAGAAGGAGATCTGGAAGCAGAACATTCCTTTTACAAAAAGGATGGTACCGCCTTTCAGGTAGAAACTAATCTGTTTTTTGTCACCTTTCAAGAGGAAGACTACTGCTGTGCCTTCATGCGGGATATTAGCAGGAGAAGAGCTAAAGAAGTGGAATTAAGGAAAGCCATGAAGAAAATTCAGCAGCTTAAAGCTCGTCTCGAAGAAGAAAAGTCTTATCTCAAAGCGGAAGTATCCGAAAACTACAGCTTTAACAACATTATAAGTACGAGTCCCAACTATCGACAGGTCCTTAATCAGGTGGCCCAGGTAGCTGATACCGATAGTACTGTTTTGATCACCGGCGAAACGGGTACGGGTAAGGAGCTGCTGGCTCGGGCAATCCACGGCCTAAGTCAACGCGAAGAGCAGCCGCTGATCAAAGTGAACTGCGCCTCCCTGCCCAGTCAATTAATCGAAAGTGAGTTGTTTGGTCACGAAAGAGGCGCCTTTACCGGTGCCGTTACCCGCAAAATGGGTAAGTTTGAAGTGGCCGATGGGGGTACCCTGTTCCTGGATGAAATTGGGGAATTCCCGCTGGAACTACAAGCCAAATTGTTGCGTGCCCTGCAAGAAGGCGAAATTGAACGGGTGGGTAACCCGCTACCCTTTAAAGTAGACGTTAGAATTATCGCCGCTACCAACCGTAACCTAAAAGAAATGGTCGCGCAAAAGAAGTTTCGCGAAGATCTGTATTACCGCCTGAATGTCTTTCCCATTGATAATATTCCACTGCGGGAAAGACCCGATGATATCCCCTTACTCGTTCAGTTTTTTCTTGAAAAATATTCACGAAAAACAGGAAAACAAATTGATAAAATTCCCAAAGGGGCTATGAAAGCCTTGCAGCGCTATGATTTCCCCGGGAATATACGAGAACTGGAAAACCTGGTGGAAAGAGCCGTCATTATTAGTAATGGAAATACATTACAATTGGAAAACGTAATCCCCCATAATCGAAAAAAACAAGACAAGAAAGGATTTCTGACCATGGAAGAACTCCAAAAGAAACATATCATCGAAGCCTTAAAAAGAGCAAAGGGAAAAGTCACCGGGAAGAATAGCGCTTCTGAATTCTTAGGGATGAATGGCAAAACGCTTGACTCCAGAATGCGCAAATGGGATATTGATCGCTTTGATTTTCTCGAATAAAAAAAAATTTGTATACTGAAGGGGGGTAGTAAACATATTGTTATGGCTTAGAGTTATAACATAAACAGAACTATAAATGGCAAATCAGTACAACACCAAACAAATCAAGGCAATAAGCCTGGAAGAACTCAAAAATGTCAAAAAAGAATTTAGGGATAAAGCTTTTCTGGTTACGTTTTTTCGGAGGACCGATAACAATTCCTTTCTATTAGAATCCGTCCTGAATAAGATTGCCAAAAAATACCAACATAACATTCCTTTTTTTCGCTGCACCGTTCCTACTCCCGAAATGGCTCAGTCCCACTTTCCAAGTGTCGAACGACTACCCACTACCGTTTTAGTGCGTAAAGGCAGAGCTCGCGAGACTTTCTTCGGCGTTTTACCACAGCATAAGATTGAAGAAAAACTAAATGTCATTTTAGACCAGTAAACCTATCCGAAAGGCTTTTTGATGAAATCTTCCCCTAGTACCCGCTCCAGTTGACTCAGAAAAAATGCCGCTTGCTGATTCGAAAAACACATAGGCGGCTTTATCTTAATCACATTCTCCTGAGGACCGTCCGTACTGGTCAGAATACCTAAGGTTCTCATCCGGTTACTCAGGTATTTAGCTGCCAATGATAAAGGTGTTTTCTCATCCTGCTGATTCACCAATTCAAATCCTAGAAAGAGCCCCTGTCCACGCACATCACCGATCACCGGGTGCCGCTGTTGCAATTTTCGCATTCCCTCCAATAATTCATTTCCCACTTCTAAAGCATTGGCCTGTAATTCTTCTTCCTGAATGACCTCCAGCACGGCATTACCGATAGCCGCAGATACCGGATTCCCACCGAAAGTACTAAAGAACTCCATACCATTTGCGAAAGCTTCTGCCACCGCAGGCGTACAAACAACCGCTCCCATCGGATGACCGTTCCCGATGGGTTTTCCAAGCGTAACAATATCGGGAACGACGCCGTGCCACTCAAAGCCCCAGAATTGAGCGCCCGTCCGACCAAAACCAATCTGCACTTCATCGGCAATGCACAAGCCTCCGGCCGCGCGTACTTTTGCGTAAGCTCTTTGCAGGTAGCCTTGCGGTAAAACAATTTGCCCGCCACAACTCATTATGGGCTCCGCAATAAAGCCGCCCACTTCATTTCCCTTTCCTTGGATCAGTGCAATTGCCTGATCGATATAGGCCGCATAATCATCGGCGGCAGTACCTGCATCCTGATGCGCTCCACGAAAGACATCCGGCATCGGTACAATGTGCGTGAAGGGAGGAGCTCCCTTCCCTGCTTTACCGTCAAACTTATAGCTACTTACATCGATCGTGCGGCCCGTATTGCCATGATATCCCGTTTCTAAAGCGATCATCTCGCGGCTCCCCCGGATCGTTTCGACCATCCGCAGGGCCAATTCATTAGCTTCGCTTCCGGAATTGACGAAGTGAACCACGCTAAGCTCCTCCGGAAAAGTGGTCAACAATTTTTCAGCGTATTCCACCACCTGCTCATGTAAATAACGGGTATTCGTATTCAAAACAGCCATTTGTGCCTGTCCGGCCCTCACTACCTTCGGATGTTCGTGCCCAACGTGGGCTACATTATTCACCGTATCCAGGTAGCGACGGCCCGTAGTATCGTACAGGTAGGCACCTGCCCCGCGAACTATGTGCAAATGTTCCTGATACGAAATACTTAGTCCCCGGCCCATCACTTGTTTTCTTTTATGCAATAAAGCCGTCGTATCCTGTTCGTACCGTGGTAATTCCACCCCCACCAAATCGGGAATAATCAACTGCGGGTTTGGACAAATGCTTTTCCAGACGGCTATTTCACTGGGGAAGGCCACCCCCGGGAAATTTGTCTTATTCCCCAGCATGTCCAGCATGACTTGAAAGTGTAAATGCGGCGGCCAGTTGCCATTATCGGGAGCGGGTCCAATCCGGGCGATCTCCTGCCCTGCTTCTACCCTATCGCCCAGACTCAGGCCTTTTAAAGAAGCCCTACTTAAATGACCAAACAAAGTATAGAAAGTCAGACCTTTAGCTACCTGATGCTCAAGAATAATGGTAGGCCCATAGTCTCGTTCTACGGCATTGTCCTGTAGTCCATATACCCGACCTGCAAGCGGAGCATAAACGGGAGTACCCGCTTTTTCCCAGAAATCCAGTCCAATGTGCACCGTTCGCCATTGTGGACCTTGATTGCCCATGACTTCGTAGGCATCGGTGGTATACAGGGGCCTGGTCTCCAGATATCCACCAATTGCCAACTGCGCACGCTGATCTTCCATGTGCCGGTAAATCCTTCGGTGCATCGCTTTCTGAGTCGAAAAGCTTGCCGTACTCCCCAATACCTTTCCGCCAACGGAAAGATCCGGAAAACAAAGTCGTTTTCCCACGACCTTAATAACATTCCGGAAGACTGGTTTTTCCTCCTCCAGCCATTGCTCAAATACCAGACGTTTTGGACAGGGCTCTAAACCACAGGCAGCTCGAAAATTGGCTTCCGCAAAAGCGGGATTCAGATGGCGTAATTGTCCAAGTAGTTGCCAGGCATCCTGATCGCTAACCTGTAAGTAGGCATTCTCCGGTTCTTCTACTCTGTTCTTGGCCGAATAGCAAACCGAAATCACCAGTCGGGCACAAATCAGTGGAAACAGCGCACTAATTTCCTTTTCCGAAAGGGAGAAGACCTTATGAAATCCCCGAACTACCGAAACCGCGGCCTCCAAAGGATCGGCCTGCCCCATAATTGCGTAAGCTGCTGCAATGGCCAACTCATTTACCGTGACGGTATAGACAGCATCACCAAAATCGACGATTCCCCTCACCTGCGGATCGGTATAATCCTTATCAATCAGCACATTGCGCTCGTGTCCGTCGTTGTGGTTTACGCTTTTGCGTAAATCAGCTATCAAAGGCAGCACCTGCTCTTCGTACAAGATCCAAAAGTAATCCAGCATTTCCATTTTTTCTTCCAAATCCAGGTACTTTCTAAGCGGCCGGGCAGCCAATACCTGGCAGGGGTCCCAACGAAAATCGCGGTGGGCAAAGGGATGATCAAAACCCTGCAAAGCCCTGGCCATTTGTCCGCAAGCAGCACCCCACCGCTCCAGTAAAGCAGCCGAGCGCGGATTGGCCTGTCTTATTTCCCGGCCTTCGATCCAGGTTTGAAGGCGAATCCAGCGATCGCGCCCCGCTTCGTCCTGAAAGATTTGCCCCCATTCTCCCGAGGTCGTTGGTATAATAGCGGGTACTGCGATTGACATCTTCTGCCCCGCCAGATGGGCCATCATGGCGGCCTGAAAATCCAGTTCTTCGGCCGAGCAGTCCGGACGGCTGATCTTCAGCAGAAAAACTTCCCCGCTGGTGACGGTCAGTTTATAATTGAAATCGACTTCACCGGTCAGTGGCTTTACCTCCTTGACCGCTTTGCTAAATATATCTGGCAGAAGGTTACGAATTTGTGTCTCCGATATCAGCAGGGAATCAAAACTTGCTTTGGACATCCTTAATATATTTTTTACTTTAGGGTCTTCAAGTACTAAGGCTACAAGCTAGTCATAAAGTAAAAAAGAGCCAAATCATCTTTTCCTTAAAGCACAAATAATGAAAGAAACGGAAATCCACCAGAATCGCGAACTAAATTTATTAGAAGCCTTAGTTCCGGTTGTTATTCTAGTTGGTTTGTTGGCTTATAATATATTTTTTGCGGATGGTGCCTGGCTGGGTGATTACTCTAACCAGTTGATCCTACTGATTGGAGGAGGAGCGGCGGCTGTAGTCGGTCTCTATAATAAAACCTCTTTAATAGAGATGGCTAAATCGGTCTGGGACAATTGGAAAAGTGTATTCATACCGATTATGATTCTCTTTTTGGTGGGTGCCCTGGCGGGAACCTGGCTAGTAAGCGGTATCATTCCCGCCATGGTTTATTACGGCTTGCAGGTGTTGAGCCCGGCAATTTTCCTACCGGCTTCTGTAATTATTGCGGCTATAATCTCTATCGCTACGGGTAGTTCTTGGACTACTTCGGCGACGGTGGGAATTGCTTTGGTGGGGATCGGTAGTGCGCTGGGTATTCCTCCAGGCATGATCGCCGGAGCGGTGATTTCCGGTGCTTATTTTGGCGACAAAATGTCGCCCCTATCGGATACGACTAATCTGGCACCGGCTATGGCGGGTACAGACCTGTTCACCCATATCCGCTATATGACTTATACGACCGTTCCTTCTATATTAATCTCCCTGGTTATTTTCGCCATCTTAAGCCTGACTACGGAGACCACTGGATCGGCAGACGTTAGTAATCTACTGACGACCATCGAAGGGACTTTCGATGTATCGCCCTGGCTATTTTTGGTACCGGGAGTAGTCATTATACTCATTGTCATGAAAACCAAGCCCCTCATTGCCCTGGGTAGCGGCGTGGCCTTAGCCGCTGTGTTTGCCTTCATTTTTCAGCCGGACATTTTGGATGTTATTGCGGCCTCCCGTGCTGAATCCATAATTACTGCGGTACTCAGCAGTGTGCAAATTGAAACCCCCGATCCCAAGCTGACGGAATTATTCAGTTCAGGAGGGATGGCTGGTATGTTATGGACCATTTTCCTGATCGTTTGCGCCATGGTATTTGGCGGGGTGATGGATGCGATTGGTGCCCTGGCTCGAATTACCGCTGCCTTGTTGAGTGTAGCGAAGTCTATCTTCGGACTTTTCGCCAGTACAGTTTTGAGCTGTATCGGTCTCAACGTAATTGCTTCTGATCAGTACCTGGCCATTGTAATCCCGGGTAAGATGTTCAAAGATGCTTTCGATGATCGCGGCCTTGCCCCCGAAAACCTCAGTCGTACGCTGGAAGATTCCGGGACGGTCACCTCTGTACTCATTCCCTGGAATACCTGTGGTGCTTATCAATCTGAAGTATTGGGGGTAGGTGTGGGTTCTTATTTCATGTACGCTTTCTTTAATTATATCAGTCCGTTTATGACTCTGTTCTACGCGGCCTTTAAGATCAAGATTCGGATGCGCACGGAAGAGCCAATGCCGACGGAGGTACCGGTGTAGGGTTGTAAAGGGTAAAGTAAAAGTTCGCAAGTTTTACTTTTTTGGTTATAAGTGGGTTTAGGCTTTAGGGCTTAAGTAGTCCACAAAATTAACCTTTATGATTTATGACGGCATCTTTTTCACCTACTCTGCGTTAAAAACTGCTACTGGTGTTAACCACACGCAGTTTTTGCCTTGATTAGGCAAAAAAT
>Ga0102940_1000276_pt1 | contig 35982 bp, 37 predicted proteins | sample SalPonR2_C_D1_MG_FD_78215 | JGI IMG/M metagenome (GOLD analysis project Ga0102940, IMG submission 78215) | Salt pond soil microbial communities from South San Francisco under conditions of wetland restoration - Salt Pond MetaG R2_C_D1_MG | ecosystem: Environmental > Aquatic > Marine > Intertidal... | reverse complement strand
GCGTCGCTGGTCTCGATGTAATGCACCGGGCCGCCCCGGAACGGCGCGAAGCCGGTGCCGAAGATCATGCCGGCATCGAGCAGGTCCTTATCCTCGACGACGTCATCGCGCAGGCAGGCCAGACACTCGTCGAGATAGGGCTGGATCAGGTCTTTCGCGATCCGCTCCAGGTCATGGCCCTTGTGCGCATCGTCGTCGCGCACCGGCTTGCCCTTGTCCCATTTGTAGAAGCCTTCGCCGGTCTTCTTGCCCTTCTTGCCGGACTCGACCATCGACTCGAGCACCTTGCGGTCCTCGCCGGCAGCATCGCCGAGCAGCGTGTCGATCACGCCGAGGCCGACGTCGAGGCCGACGGTGTCGACCAGCTCGACCGGGCCCATCGGCATGCCGAACTGCACCGCGGCCTTGTCGAGGGCTTCCTTCGGAATGCCGTCGCGGTGCATGGTCATGGCCTTGTACATGTACGGAACCAGCACCCGGTTGACCAGGAAGCCCGGCGTCGAGGTGGCCGGCAGGGCGTACTTGCCGATCTGGGTCGCGAAGCTGCAGCCGTCATCCACGCGGTCCGGGTTGGTGTCGGTGTCATGGACGACCTCGACCAGCGGCATCTTGGCAACCGGGTTGAAGAAGTGCAGACCGATCAGGCGGGTCGGGTCGTCGAACACGTCGGACAGCTCGCCGAGCGGAATCGCCGAGGTGTTGGTCGCCACCAGCGTGTGCGGCTGGAGGTCGGCCTTCAGGTTCTCGAACAACTGGCGCTTGGCTTCGCGGTTTTCGAAGATGGCCTCGATGACCACGTCGGCGCGCTTGACGCCTTCCCCTTCGACATCGGCGCGCAGCCGGGCCCGCGCCGCGGCGACGGCGGCCGATTTCTTGAGTTTCTTCTTGAACAGCGAGGCCGCGCGCTTCAGCGCCGGTTCGATGTATTTCATTTCACGGTCCTGCAGCGTGACTTCGAGGCCGCGAACCGCGCACCAGGCCGCGATGTCGCCGCCCATCACGCCGGCGCCGATGACATGCACGCGGCGGGCCTTGAAGTCGGAACGCTTGCCCTGCGCCTTGAGCTGCTCCATGAGGCGAAACACGCGGCGCAGATTGGTCGAGGTGTCGCCGACCAGCAGTTCGGGAATGTTCTCGGCCTCGGCGCGGATCATCGCGCTCTGCGAGTTGCCGTGGGCCTCGAACTCGTCGATCAGGCGATACGGGGCCGGGTAGTGCTCTGGGCGGGCCTTGCGTCGGGTCTGCTTGCGCATCTGGCCGGCCAGGAGCTTTCGGCCCGGGCCGGTCAACGAGAGCTTGTTGACCACACCGCTGAGTTTGTGCTTGCGCTTCTTGAGCACTGCGCGCCGCGCGGCCCAGCGCAGCGAACCGTGCACGCTGACGGTCTGGTCGACCAGACCGATCGCGCGCGCGGCCTTCGCCCGCAGCATCCGTCCGGTCAGCATGATTTCCATGCCCTTGAGTCCGCCGACGGCCTGCAGCGAACGGCCGGAGCCGCCGTAGCCCGGATAGATGCCCAGGTTGACCTCGGGGAATCCGATCCGGGTCCTGTCGTCGTCCAGTGCGATGCGCCAATCGAAGCACAGGGCGAGTTCCAGGCCGCCACCGAGGCAGAACCCTTCGAACGCGACGACTTTCGGAATCGAAAGTTTCTGGATCCGCTCGAACAGGGCGTGGACTTCGCGCACGCCTTCCTGCAGCACCGTGACGTCCCGGGTCTGGTCGAATTCCCTCACGTCGGCGCCGACGATGAACGTGCCCGGCTTGCCGGAGGTCAGGACCAGCCCGGTCGGACTGTTCTGTTCCAGGTGATCGACGATCTGGCCGAGTTCGGACAGGACCTCTCGGCTCAGGCTGTTGACCTTCTCGCCGTCGCGATCGATGTGGATCCAGAGGATGCCGTCGAGATCGGTCTCGAGGCGCCAGTGCTTGAACGGGCCGGGCAGGGGCGTTTCAGCCGCTTCGGTGACCATCGGGTCGAGCTCCATGCGTGGGCGTATGGGCGGAGTGTATCAAGAGTGCCGGGCATACCCAGCAGCATTTCGGTGCTGCAGGTTCTGTCACGGAACAGCGAAACCGGCCGTGCGCAGCCAGGCTGCGATCCGGATCAGCGGCATGCCGATCAGCGCCGTCGGGTCGTCGCTGGCCATTCGATCGACCAGCGCGATGCCGAGTGACTCCGAACGCATGGCGCCGGCGCAGTCCAGCGGACGGTCGATCTCGACGTAGCGGCGGATTTCCTCGTCGCCCAGTCTCCGGATGTCGATGCAGGTATCCACGACGTCGCTGCGCTCCAGCCCCGGTCCTAGCAGCGCGATGCCCGAGTGCCAGGTCACGCGGCGGCCTCGCATCTCCCGGATCTGCTCGATGGCCCGGTCGACGGAGCCGGGTTTGCCCAGAATCCGGCCGTCGTCGAGTCCGGCGACCTGGTCGGCCCCGATCACGCAGGCCTCCGGATGGCGCTCGGCCACGACGCGGGCTTTTTCCAGCGCCAGGCGGAGTGCCAGTTCGCGCGGCGATTCACCCGGCACCGGACGTTCGTCGATGTCGGCCGGATCGATCGCGAAGTCCAGTCCGAGACGGGCGAGCATCGAGGCGCGGTACGTCGAACCGGACGCCAGAACGAGGGGTGCGGGAAGAGTGGTCATGGAGTGGATCCGGGGGTGTTGGCAAATGCGCTGGAATGATATACTGGTGTGCTATGTCGCGTGACTTTCCGGACTGGATCGATCCGCACCGCGCCGCTCAGGGTGAACGCGTATTCTCCGGTACGGTGCCGGTGACCTGGCTCAAGCGGGTCGAGGACCTGCTGGACGCCCCGACCGCAGACGAAACCCTGGCGTTCCGTCTGCGGGTCTGGAAGGACGCGCAGGGTCATCCAAGGCTGGACCTGTCGTTGGACGGTGCGGTGCCGATGACTTGCCAGCGCACGCTGGATCGCTACCTGCAGCCGATCGCTTCGGAAAGCGATCTGACGGTGGTCGAATCGGAGGCCGAACTGGCTCGGCTGCCCGAGGATGCCGATCCGAAGGTCTGCGAAGCGGGGCGGCTGCAGCTCATCGAGCTGATCGAGGACGAAGTGCTGCTGCAGCTGCCGGTCGTGCCGGTGCGGCCCGACAGCGAGCCGGTGGTGCAGGCGGGTGATCCGCCGATCGAGCCGGACGAGCCGACCAGCCCGTTTGCGGCGCTGGAAGAATTGAAGAAACGCTGAGCCGGTCCGTCCGCGCCTCGGTCGAGATTGAACGCAACCTGCTGGAGAGTGCCGAAATGGCCGTACAGAAAAGCCGAAAGACCCCGTCCCGCCGCGGCATGCGCCGCTCGCACGATGCGCTGAAGGCGCCGACCCTGTCGGAAGAGCGCGAGACCGGCGAGATCCATCGCCGCCACCACGTCAGCGCCGAGGGCTTCTATCGCGGCCGCCAGGTGATCGAGGTGGCCGAAGAGGTCGAGCTGGACGAAGACCAGGAATAAGGCCATCGGCCGGTGCGACGCGTTCGCACCGGCCGGGTCGATTCTTCGATGACGCACCCCACCGGCTCGACTTCCGGGCCCGGCGTCGTTCGTGTCGGCCTGGACGCCATGGGCGCCGACTTCGAACCCGAAGCGGCCGTCCTGGCGGCGGGACGCGCACTCGATGCGGATTCCCGTCTCGAACTCTGCGTGTTCGGTGATCCGGACGCGCTGGATGGCGCTGTCAGCGCGCTGCCATCCGGGCAACGTCGCCGGCTCGCGATCGAAGCCGCGCCCGAACACGTCCCGATGGACCTCAGTCCTGCCCGTGCCCTGCGCCATGGCCGCGATACGAGCATGGCCGCCACGCTGGCATCCGTGGCCGACGGCCGGACTGCGGCGGCGGTAAGCGCCGGAAATACCGGCGCGCTGATGGCGTTGGGACGGATGACGTTGGGCACGTTGCCCGGCGTCGAACGACCCGCTTTGATGACGGCCTTCCCGGTACGTGACGGGCGGGCCTGGGTGCTCGACCTGGGCGCGAACATAGGCGTCGATGCCGAGCGGCTGCTGGAGTTCGCGGTTCTTGGGCATGCCGCGGTCGGCGTGCTGCTCGAGCGATCGCCGGTGATCGGCCTGCTGAACATCGGTCGGGAGCCCACCAAGGGACCCGACGTCGTCCGCGAGGCGTCCCGGCGGCTGGCCGGGCGTTCCGATCTTGACTACGTGGGCTTCGTCGAAGGCCATGACGTGTTTTCCGGCCGCGCCGACGTGGTCGTCTGCGACGGGTTCGCCGGGAATATCCTGTTGAAATCGGCCGAGGGTGCGATCGCCATGCTGCTGGAGGAGCTGGCGGCGGAAGCGCGTCGGCCGGTACGCGGGATCGGCCTACGAGGCTGCGTCGAACGGCTCCGCGAGCGCTATGATCCGGCCCGTCACAACGGCGCCTCGCTGCTTGGAATCAATGGTATCGTCATCAAGAGCCACGCCCATGCCTGCGTCGAGGGGCTGGCAAACGCGATCGGGCTCGCCGCACTGGAAGTCCGTCAGGGGCTGATTCCTGCCCTGGAACGACAGCTGTGGGCCGACGCCTGATGGCGGCAAGGGAGACCTGATATGCATGCACGCATCATCGGCACCGGGCATTACCTGCCCGAGCGTGTGCTGACCAACGCCGACCTCGAGGAGTTCGTCGATACCACGGACCGCTGGATCCAGGACCGGACCGGAATTCGTGAACGCCGCATGGCCGCCGACGGCCAGACCACCGGTGATCTGGCCGAACAGGCCGCCCGGCGAGCGCTGGAGGCGGCCGATATCGATCCGGCCAGCATCGACCTGCTGGTCGTGGGTACCACGACGCCCGACGTGGTCTTCCCGTCCACCGCCTGTCTGATCCAGCAGCGGCTGGGGCTGGGCGAGTGCGGCGCCTTCGACGTCAATGCCGCATGCTCCGGGTTCATCTACGCGCTCTCGATCGCGACCCAGTACATCGAGGCAGGGACGGTGAAGCGCGCGCTGGTCATCGGGGCCGAGACACTCAGCCGACTGCTCGACTGGAACGACCGCACCACCTGCGTGCTGTTCGGGGACGGCGCCGGCGCCGCCGTGCTGGAAGCCAGCGAGGAAGCCGGCGTGATGTCCACGCACATCCACGCCAACGGCAATTACGGCGACCTCCTTAAGGTCGACGTCGGCGTCTCCCGCGGCTTCACGGACGAACCGCGCGGTGGGCTCAGGATTCACATGAAGGGCAACGAGGTGTTCAAGGTTGCGGTCAACACCCTGGGCCGCATCGTCGACGAGACCCTGGCCCACAACCGGCTCGACAAGCACGATCTCGACTGGTTGATTCCGCATCAGGCCAACCTGCGCATCATCAAGGCGACCGCCCGGAAGCTCGACATGCCGATGGACCGGGTCATCGTTACCGTCGATCGTCACGGCAATACGTCGGCGGCCTCGGTGCCGATGGCGCTGGACGAGGCAATCCGTTCCGGTCGCGTCAAACGGGGCGACCTGATGCTGCTGGAAGCCTTCGGCGGCGGGTTCACCTGGGGAGCCTCGCTGATTCGTTATTGAACGTCAGCCAGAAAACCACGCACCGGACCGCTCCTTCAGAAACGGCGGCCGGCGCACACAGACACCATCGGGGTAGATACCAATGGGCAATACCGCCATCCTCTTTCCGGGGCAGGGCTCACAGTCGGTCGGGATGCTGACCGGCATGCAGGAGTTCGACGCCATCATCCGAGCCACGTTCGACGAGGCCGGGGACGCACTGGCGCGCGACCTTGGCGCGCTGGTCCGCGAGGGCCCGGAACGCGAGCTCGACCGCACGGAATGGACCCAGCCGGCGATGCTGGCCGGCGACATCGCGCTGTGGCGCATCTACCGTCAGCAGGGTGCCGAGGCACCGTTGGCCATGGCCGGCCACAGCCTCGGCGAATATGCAGCCCTGGTCGCGGCCGACGCGCTGGATTTCCAGGACGCGATCCGGATCGTCCATCGCCGCGGACGCCTGATGCAGGAGAGCGTCGCCGAGGGCGAAGGCGGGATGGCGGCGATCCTGGGCCTGGACGATGCCGAGATCGAGCGCATCTGCGCGGAGACCACGAGCAGCGATTCGACGGTGGTTGCAGCCAATTACAACGCGCCGGGTCAGCTGGTGATTGCCGGGGCGCGCGACGCGGTGACGCGCGCGGTGGAAGCCTGCAAGGCGGCCGGCGCACGTCGAGCGATGGTGCTGTCGGTCAGCGTGCCGGCCCATTCGCCCCTGATGCAGCCGGCTGCCGGCCCGCTGGCCGACGCCCTCGCGCGCGTCGAGGTGCGCAGTCCGGCCTGGCCTGTGCTTCACAACGTCGATCGTCGACCCCGGCAGCAGCCCGACGAAATACGCTCGGCACTGGTCGATCAACTGACCCGTCCGGTGCACTGGACCGGTACCATACGCAGCCTGATCGACGACGGCGTCCATCGATTCGTCGAGTGCGGCCCGGGACGCGTGCTGAGCGGTCTTGGCAAGCGCATCGAGCGCGGCGCGACCTGGCGGCCGCTGGACGACCTGGACACGCTGCGCGCCTTGAACGCTGCCGCCTGACCCTTACCGAACGGGAGTTCGAACCACCATGCAAGACGTGATGCAATCCCTCCGCCTGGATGGCCAGGTGGCACTTGTAACCGGTGCCAGCCGCGGCATCGGTGCAGCCATTGCGGATCGCCTCGCGGCACTGGGTGCCGACGTGTTCGGTACCGCGACCAGCGAGTCCGGTGCTGCCGGCATTGCCGAGCGGCTCGGCGCGGACCGGGGCCTGGTGCTGGACGTGAAGGACGGTGAGGCCGTCGTCGAGTGCATCAAGCGGATCACCGCTACGGCCTCGGCTCCGACCGTCCTCGTCAACAATGCCGCGGTCACGCGGGATCAGCTGTTGATGCGGTTGAAGGACGACGACTGGGCCGAAGTGCTCGACACCAATCTCACCGGTACCATGCGGCTGGCGCGCGCCTGCCTGCGCGGCATGCTCAAGGCGAAAGGCGGAAGGATCATCGGCATTTCGTCGGTGGTGGGCTATACCGGCAATCCGGGTCAGACCAACTACGCGGCGGCCAAGGCAGGCCTGGCGGGCTTTTCGCGCGCGCTGGCCCAGGAAGTCGCGGCGCGCAACATCACGGCGAATATCGTCGCGCCCGGGTTCATCGATACCGACATGACCCGCGCCCTCGATGATTCCCAGCGCGACCGGCTGGCCGAGAGTATTCCACTGGGCCGTCTCGGCACGCCCGAGGACGTCGCCTCGGCGGTCGGCTGGCTGGCTTCGCCGTCCGCTGCCTACGTCACCGGGCAGACACTGCACGTCAACGGCGGGATGCATATGACGTGATGCTTTAATAAAGCTTCATAAAACACTGAATAGATTCTACATTTCAATAGAAATCCGGGTTCGTTCCCACGAGGGAAGTCCGGTAAACTGGAAGGGGCGTGCATTGTCTCCTACAATGTGCGCGCTTTCTTCAATTCACATGAGGAACTGACTGATGAGCAGCATTGAAGAACGAGTCAAGAAAATCGTCGTCGAGCAGCTGGGCGTCAAGGAAGAGGAAGTCACACCGAGCGCTTCGTTCGTCGACGACCTGGGTGCCGACTCGCTCGACACGGTCGAACTGGTGATGGCGCTCGAGGAAGAATTCGAGTGTGAGATCCCCGACGAAGAGGCCGAGAAGATCACCAGCGTCCAGCAGGCGATCGACTACGTCAAGTCGACGGCCGACAAGTAATCCACCGCGCCTGGATTCAGGCGCCAACGGGGAGTTCGAGGGCATGCGAGGCAACCGCCGCGTCGTGGTAACCGGTCTGGGCTGTATCAGTCCGGTCGGCAATGATGTGCCCTCGGCGTGGGACAGCGTCATCAACGGGCGCAGCGGCATCGGCCCGTTGACCGAGGTCGATCCGGAGAAGTTCGCGACCAGGATCGCGGGCGAAATCCGCGATTTCGACCTCGAGCGCTACCTGTCGAAGAAGGAAGCCCGCAAGACCGACACCTTCATCCACTACGGTATGGCAGCGGCCATCCAGGCGGTGGAAGATGCCGGACTCCCCGAAACGCCCGAGGATCCGACCCGTTATGGTGTGGCCATCGGGTCGGGAATCGGCGGCATCAAGTCGATCGAAGAGACCTACCAGACCTACATCGACTCGGGGCCGCGCCGTATTTCGCCGTTCTTCGTTCCGAGCTGCATCATCAACATGGTGGCCGGCCACCTGTCGATCCGGTATGGGTACCAGGGTCCGAACATCTCGATCGTGACGGCCTGCACCACGGCCACGCACAACATCGGCGACGCAGCGCGGATGATCGCCTACGGCGACGCCGACGTGATGGTGGCCGGTGGGGCGGAATTCGGCACCGTGCCGACGGCAATGGGCGGATTCATGGCGGCCCGGGCGCTTTCGACGCGCAACGACGAACCCGAAAAGGCCAGCCGGCCCTGGGACCGGGATCGGGATGGTTTCGTGCTCGGCAACGGCGCCGGCGTCCTCGTACTCGAGGAGTACGAACATGCACGCGGCCGCGGGGCGGAAATCTATGCCGAACTCAAGGGCTACGGAATGTCGGGCGACGCTCATCACATCACTTCGCCCCCGGAAGGCGGCGAGGGTGCGGCGCGCTGCATGAACGCCGCGATCGCCGACGCGGGGCTCGACCCGTCCGACGTCGACTACGTCAACGCCCACGGCACGTCGACCCCGCTCGGCGATCGGGCCGAACTCCAGGCCGTGCGCACGACGTTCGGCGAACACGCCAGTCGGGTCATGGTCAGCTCGACGAAGTCGATGACCGGGCACCTGCTCGGCGCCGCCGGCGGCGTGGAAGCGATCTTCTCGGTCCTGGCCCTGCACCATGGCGTGGTCCCTCCCACCATCAATCTCGACCATCCGGACGACGACTTCGCAGGCGTCGACCTGGTCCCGCATACCGCGCGCGAGGCCGATCTCCGCGTCGCCATTTCCAACTCCTTCGGCTTCGGGGGCACCAACGGTACGGTGCTGTTCTCGCGGCTGGAGTGATTTCCCGACCCCTGTCCGGTTCCGCACCGGATCCGGTGGCCGTGCATCGCGCGAATCCCGATGCCTGGCCGTTCCTGCTGCACACGGTGAGTCCGGGTGCGCGAAGCACCTGCAGCCTGCTGCTGTTCGCCGATCCGGAAACGCCGGCGATCAGTGGTTGCGCGGATCGACTCGAGGTTCTGGAACAGGCCTGGCTGGATGCGCGTCGTCCGCAGCATGGGGCCGAAGTGTTCGCCGGCGGCTGGTTCGTCTATCTCGGTTATGAAACCGCCGCTGCGATCGAACCAACGCTGACGCTGCCCCGGCCGGACCCCGACCTTCCCGACGTGCATGCGCAGCGCTGTCGCGGCGCCCTGGTGATCGATCACCGCGCAGAAGCAGGCCCGGGCGCGCGGTTGGTTGGGGAGTCCCCGGAGGTGATCGCCGAAATGCGTGCGTCGCTGGCGGCCGCCGCGCAGGAGGACGAGCCCGCGGCGCCCTCGGTTTCGATCGAAGTCGACGACGGCGCCCGTTTCGAGGCGGGCGTTCAGCGGATTCGCGAGTACATCATGGCCGGCGACGTGTTCCAGGTGAACCTGTCGCGCGGCTGGCGGGCGCGGGCGGCCGATCCGATTGACGCCGTCGCGCTGTACCGCCGCCTGGCCGCTGCCAATCCGGCCCCCTTCGCTGGTCTGGCGCGCCTGCCGGGTGGCACGTTGCTGTCGTCGTCGCCCGAGCGCCTCGTGGCCAGCAGGGACGGGCGGGTCGATACGCGGCCGATCGCCGGCACCCGGCCACGCGGGCGATCACCCGGCCAGGATCGCGCGCTCTCCGATGAACTGATCGGACACCCCAAGGAACGCGCAGAGCACGTGATGTTGATCGATCTCGAGCGCAATGACCTGGGTCGAGTCTGTGCGCCGGGCAGCGTACGGGTCGATGAGTTGATGGTGATCGAAAGCTACGCGCACGTTCACCACATCGTCTCCAACATCACCGGTCGCCTGGTGCCGGATGCGTCGCCGGTCGACGTGATCCGCGCGGTGTTTCCGGGCGGCACGATCACCGGCTGCCCGAAGGTGCGCTGCATGGAAATCATCGCTGAACTCGAGCGCGTCGGGCGTGGGGTCTACACCGGTTCGATGGGCTACCTCGGTCTCGACGGCCGGTTGGACCTGAACATCCTGATCCGCAGCATGTGGGTGTCCGGCAGCGAGGTCCATTTCCGGACCGGGGCCGGTATCGTCGCCGATTCGATTCCCAGCGCGGAACTGGCCGAGACCGAAGCGAAGGCGCGCGGGCTGCTCCGGGCCCTGCAGCCATGAGCGTCATCCTCGTCAACGGTCGGGCCAGCGACGTTGTACCGGCCGACGACCGCGGGTTGCTCTACGGCGACGGTCTTTTCGAGACCGTCGGCTTCCACCGCGGTCGAGCCCCGCTTTGGAACCTCCACATGGAACGGCTGCTGCGCGGCTGTGAGGCGTTGGCGCTGCCGACGCCGGATCCGGGTCAGTTGCTCGCGGACGGGCAGGCAGTGGCCGCAGGCTTCGATCGCTGTGCGGTCCGGTTCACCTGGACGCGGGGCCGGGGTGGCCGCGCCTACGTCCCGCCCGAGCGTCCCGAGCCGACCCGGATCGTGATGCGGCGTGCGCTGCCCGAGGATCTCGACCGGCAGCACGATTCCGGCATCGACCTGGTCACGGTCCGGACCGATCTGCCGACGGCGGCGCCGCTGGCCGGTTTGAAACATCTCAATCGCCTGCCGCAGGTCCTGATCGGCGCACGTTGTGCCGAGGCCGGCGTGCCCGAAGCATTGGTGGTCGACGCCGCCGGTCGCCTCGTCGAAGCCCTGACCGGCAACCTCGTGATCGAGCGGGAGGGCCGCCTGATCGCTCCGGGGCCACATCCTGGCGCGGTCGAGGGCGTCGGCCTGGCCTGGCTGGAATCCGTCGCCGGGGCCACGCTGAAGACCGTCGAGTTCGAGGTCGAACACCTGCAGCCGGACGACGCGATCTGGGTGCTAAACTCGGTCCTCGGCATTCGGCCGGTGGCGCGCCTGGATGGCGTCATCCGTCCATTGGGGCGAACCCTGCGTCGTTGGCAGCGGCGCTGGAACGAAGCCATCGAGACCTGATTCATTTTCGAGAAATGCGTCAAATCCTCCTGATTTCATTAGCTATCGTATTGCTGGGCGTCCTGGCATTCGGCGCCTGGACGGTTCGGGAATACCGGGCCTTTCTCGACCGACCGCTGCTCGAGCAGGGCGAAGCGCGCCTGTGGTTGCCGGCCGGGGGCAGCCTGGCCAGCGCGGTAAGAGATCTCGAGCGACTCGGGCTGACCCGGGCCGACTGGCGCTGGCGCCTGCTCGGCCGCCAGCGCGCCGCCGACCTGGCGGCCGGCGAATATGCCATCGAGTCCGGCATGACTCCGACCGCGTGGCTGGACCGGCTCGTCGAAGGCGAAATCGTTCGGCATCGCTTCACCATCATCGAAGGGTGGACGACGACCGAGCTCCGAGCGGCCCTGCGCCGGGATTCGCGCCTGGCCCGGGAAGCGGCCGATCTGGACGACCAGTCGCTGATGAGCCGGCTGGGCTGCGATTGTCCGCCCGAGGGGCGGTTCCTGCCGGAAACCTATTTCTTCCAGCGCGGCGACAGCGATCTCGACCTGCTCGAGCGCGCTCGAGCGGCGCTCGACGACGCGCTGGCGGCAGCCTGGCTGGATCGCCGCGATGCGCTTCCTCTCGACACGCCGGACGAACTGCTGGTGCTGGCGTCGCTGGTCGAGAAAGAGGCGCGCGTGGCCGCCGAGCGAGCGCGGGTCGCGGGGGTCTTCGTCCGACGCCTGGAGCGAGGCATGCGGCTGCAGACCGATCCTACCGTGGTCTATGGCCTGGGCCCGGAGTTCGACGGCCGGATCCGACGGATTCACCTGCGCACCGATCACCCGTGGAACACCTATACGCGGCACGGGCTGCCGCCGACCCCGATCGCGCTGCCCGGTCGCGCCGCGCTCCAGGCCGCGGCGCAGCCGGCCGACGGAGACGCGTTGTATTTCGTCGCGCGCGGCGACGGCACGCACCAATTTTCGGCGACCCTGGCCGAGCACAACCGGGCCGTGAACCGCTACATTCGAGGCCGGAACTGATGCTGCCGGTCGAGCTCACCGCAGGAACCCGACGATGACCGCCGTACCGATCCGAGGACGATTCATTACGCTGGAGGGCGGCGAAGGGGCCGGCAAGACCACCGCGATGGACGCGGTAATCGAGGTACTCGAACGCAACGGCCGAAGCGTGCGTCGCACCCGCGAGCCCGGCGGCACACCCGCCGCGGAGAAGATTCGTGGCTTGCTGCTGGACCCGGCCACCGGAACGCTTGACCCCCTGACCGAACTGCTGCTGATGTTCGCGGCGCGCCGCGAAAACGTGGTCGGGTCGATTCTTCCCGCCCTTCGAGCGGGCCACGATGTCGTCTGTGACCGGTTCACCGAGGCCAGTCACGCCTACCAGGGCGGCGGCCGGAAACTCGGCCCCGGTCCGGTCGATGCGCTCGGTGACCTGGTCCACCCGGAGCTTCGCCCCGATCTGGTGCTGGTCCTCGACGTGCCCGTCGCGGTCGGCCTGGCCCGGATTCGTGAACGCGGCGACGCGCCCGATCGCTTCGAAGGCGATCGGGTCGATTTTCTCGAGCGGGTGCGCACCACCTATCTCGAACGCGCTGCAGCGCACCCCGACCGGTTCACCATCATCGACGCCGCCCAGGCCCCTGAAATCGTGCGCGCCGAGGTGGTCCGCGCCGTCGAAGCCGCGCTGAGCGCGGATTCGGGCGACGCGGCATGAGCCTGCCACCCTGGCTGGCCGACGAGCGCGAAGCGCTGAACGCGGCCCTGGCCGCCGGCCGGCTCGGCCACGCCCCGATGTTCATCGGCTCGGCCGGCGTCGGCAAGCGGGCGCTGGCCGACTGGCTGGTCGCCCGCCTGATGTGCCTGGCGGTCGACGAGGGCGAACCCTGCGGCGCATGCGAGTCCTGCCGCCTGCTGCCCGGCGGAACGCACCCCGACTTCTTCCGGCTGTCGCCGGAGCCGGAGAAGAAGGAAATCCGCGTCGACCAGGTCCGTGCGTTCATCGATTCGGTCACCCTGACGGCGTCGCTCGGCGGCTCCCGGGTCGGACTGATCGAACCGGCCGACCGGATGAACCGAAACGCGGCGAACGCACTTCTCAAGACGCTCGAGGAGCCGGCCGAAGGCGTCTGGCTGGTGTTGGTCACCGATCAACCCGACCGCTTGCCGGTTACCATCAGGAGCCGCTGCCAGGTCCGGCCCGTGGCCGTTCCGGCGCGCGAGGTCGCCGAACGCTGGCTGGCCGAACGCCACGCGGCGACCGACACCGACACCCGCGCGCTGGCGCTGGCGCTGGCCGACGGCGCGCCCCGGACGGCCGATGCCTGGCTTGCCGACCAGGGGCTGGAACGCGGCCTGGCGATCCGCGACCATCTCGGGCGCTTGCTGCAGGCGCGTACCGGCGGCGCCGACCTGCCGGCCGAGTGGGTCGAGGCGCCGGCCGAGGTCTGGCCCTGGCTGGCGCGCTGGACCGCCGCCTGGACCCGGCGTGCACGCACCGGCCACGCCGATGGCCTGGGCACGGCCTCAGGACCGGTCGACGCGGCCGTCTTCGACCGTCTCGAGACGCTGTGGAACGACGCCCTGCGAGGCCGCGCGCTGGCCGGCGACCCGGTCCGCCACGACTGGTTGATGCTGGAATGGCTGGCGCGCTGGCGAAGTCTGGCCGGTCAGCTGCCGGTTGCCGATTGAGACAATTCGGGTAGACTCGGACCCATCGAATCCGGGCGGGACCGTCATGGCACAGAAGGGCATTCTTTCCTGCAGCATCGACGACAAGCAGGAACTCTATCGTTGCTACATGCCGTTTCTCCAGGGCGGCGGTCTGTTCATCCCCAGCCGAAAGCGGTTCCGTCTCGGTGATGAGGTGCTCGTGCTGCTGACGCTCATGGACGAAGAGCGAATGGCAATCCCGGGACGCGTGGCATGGTTGTCCGCGCAGTCCGGCGCTCAGCCGAACGCCGGCGTCGGCGTGCAGTTCCTCGATACCACCGAAGGCGAGCAGGCGCAGAGTCGCATCGCGTCGGAACTGGCCGGCATGCTCGATTCGGATCGTCCGACCCAGACCATGTGATCGCGTGGGCCGGACTCCCGAAACGCCCCCGAATCCCATCGATCCCGATCCGCCCCGACCGCTGGCCGACCGGCTGCGTCCGGTCATCATCGACGAGGTCGTCGGCCAGGACCACCTGCTCGGCGAGCACGGGCCGCTGGCGCGGATGCTTGCCGCAAGCCGCGTTCAGTCGTTGGTGTTCTGGGGCCCGCCGGGCACCGGAAAGACCACGCTGGCCCGTCTGCTGGCCGGCGTCGGGGGGCTGCACTTCGTGCAGATCTCGGCGATCTTCTCAGGCGTGGCCGAGTTGAAGAAGGTGTTCGCCGCGGCCCGCGAGCGGCGCGCGCAAGGGCAGGGCACGCTGCTGTTCGTCGACGAGATTCACCGGTTCAATCGGACCCAGCAGGACAGCTTCCTGCCCGTGGTCGAGGACGGCAGCATCGTGCTGGTCGGGGCGACCACGGAGAATCCGTCGTTCGAGCTCAACGCGGCCCTGTTGTCGCGCTTGAAGGTCCTGGTCCTGGAGCGGCTCGACCGCAAGGCGCTTGCCACGCTGCTGGCCAGGGCGGAGCGGCATCTCGGCCACACGCTGCCGCTGGCCGAGGACGCGCGGGAGGTGTTGCTGGAGCTGGCCGACGGCGACGGTCGATACCTGATCAACCTGATCGAGACCGTGGTCGAACTGGCCGACCCCGAGCCGCCGCTGCAACGCGACGCGCTGCTTCGGCTGGTCCAGCGCAGAGCGGCGGCGCACGACAAGGACCGGGACGCGCACTACAACCTGATCTCTGCGCTGCACAAGTCGCTGCGCGCTTCCGACGTCGATGCCGGTTTGTACTGGCTGGCGCGCATCCTCGTCGGCGGCGAAGATCCACGCTACGTCACCCGTCGCCTGGTCCGATTCGCATCCGAAGATATCGGACTGGCCGATCCGCAGGCGCTGAACCAGGCGCTGGCCGCCCGCGAGGCCTTCGATCAGCTCGGCTCGCCCGAAGGCGAACTGGCCATCGCCCAGGCCGTGGTCTACCTGGCCACCGCACCGAAGTCGAATTCGCTGTACCGTGCGCTGGGTCGAGCAACGCACTCTGCACGGCGGTACGGTGGACTGCCGCCGCCGGCGCATTTTCTCAACGCGCCGACGGCGCTGATGAAGAACATGGGCTACGGCAAGGGCTATGCCTACGATCACGATACGGCCGAAGGCTTCGCCGGTCAGAGCGGTTTTCCGGACGCAATGCAGCGGGAGCGGTACTACGCGCCGGTCGAGCGCGGGTTCGAACGCGATATCCAGCGTCGTCTCGCCTATTGGGAACGGTTGCGCCGCCGCGGGCCGGACGCGTCGTGAACGGATTGGCCGACAGCTTGGAAACCGGGCCTGACCGCCCCCATTCGAAAGCACGTACGACGGCGAGGTAAGGCATGGAATTCAAGGACTACTACTCGACGATGGGCGTTGACCCGGACGCCGATGCCGAAGCGATCAAGAAGGCGTATCGACGACTGGCGCGCAAGTATCATCCGGACGTTTCCGACGAACCGGATGCCGAGGAACGTTTCAAGGAGCTCGGCGAAGCCTACGAAGTTCTGCGCGACCCGGAAAAGCGGGAAGCATACGACCAGCTGCGCAAGGGCGGGCATCGGCCGGGCGAATCGTTCCGCCCGCCGCCCGGTTGGTCGAACGAGGGGTTCGAGTTCCGCGGAGCCGGCGGCGGTTTCCACGACGAGGATCTCGGCGGCTTCAGCGATTTCTTCGAAGGCCTGTTCGGCGGCGCCCGCCGTCCACGGCCGGAAGCACGGCGAGGCCGTGATGTCCGCGCGCGGATCGATGTCGACCTGGAGACCGCCTACGCCGGCGGAACGCGACGGATTTCACTGGCCGGCGCTCAGGCCCGGACGCTGGAGGTCCGGATTCCGCCCGGCGTCACCGAGGGCACGCGAATCCGGTTGGCCGGCAAGGGGGAACCGGGCCCGGCGGGTGCGCCGGCCGGTGACCTGTATCTCGAGGTCCACCTGCGCCCGCACCACCGCTTCGACGTCGACGAGCGGAATGTCCAGCTGGTCCTGCCGATCGCGCCCTGGGAAGCGGCGCTGGGCGCGGACATCGAGGTTCCCACCCTGGCCGGGCGGGTCTCGATGAAGATTCCGCCCGGCGCCGCCTCGGGGCAGCGTCTTCGGCTGCGTGGCCGGGGCCTGCCGGGCTCGCCGCCGGGTGATCAATACGTCACACTGAAGATCGTCGCGCCGCCGGCCGATGACCGCACCCGCGCGCTGTACGAACAGTTGCGCGGCGCCAGCGCGTTCGATCCGCGCGCCGACCTGGAGGATGCGGCATGAGCTCCAACGACACCACCCAACGAACCGACCCGCTGGAGCCTTCCGAGCGGACGACGCTGGACCTGACGACCCTCTGCGTGGTGCTCGAACTGCGCGAAGAGCGGATCTGCGCCTGGGTCGCCGAGGGGCTGCTGCGCCCGCGCGGCGACGCGCGACGCGACTGGGCATTCCCACCGGAGCAGCTCGACCGGGCGCGACGCGCCCTCCGGCTGCAGCACGATCTGGGCCTGAACGACGAAGCGCTGCCGCTGGTCATGGACCTGCTTGGCGAAGTCCAGCGCTTGCGTCGGCGCGTTCGTCAGCTCGAAGATCGTTTCTTCGAGTGATTCTTCGGATGGTTCGCCGGCTCGCGGCCCGGCCCGGGGGCGCCGAGGCTTGAGTTCATCTTCGGGCAAGGATCCGCAGGCTCGCCTGATCCTCGAAGGAACGCCACTGCGCGTGCTGTTCCGGATGGCCGTGCCGGCCGTCGCGGTGATGATGATGTTCGGCCTGAATTCGGTGATGGACGCGGTCTACATCGGGCAGTTGATCGGCGAGCGGGCACTGGCCGGGGTGTCGCTGGCCTTTCCGATCACGCAGATCACCCTGGGGCTGGGCTCGCTGGGCGGCATCGGCGGCGGCGTGATGCTGTCGATCGCGATCGGCCGGGGCGATTCCGACCTGCTGCGACGGCTGCCGGGCACCTGCGTGGGCATCGCGGCGATGCTGTCGGCCGGGTATGCCGTCCTCGGTGTCGGGTTCGCCGAGACACTGGTGCGCGGGATGGGTGCGACCGGCCCGCTCGAGCCCATTGCCGCCAGCTACCTGCGCGCGCATGCCATCGGCGGACTGGCCTCGATCGCCGGACTGACCCTGAACATGCTGCTGCGCGGCGAGGGCAAGATGGCGCTGGCCGCGCTGTACATGGGGATCGGCCTCGTCGCCAACCTGGTCCTCACGCCGCTGTTCATCGCGGTCTTCGACTGGGGCGTGGCCGGTGCCGCGTGGGCGACCAACCTCGGGGCGCTGCTCGGCGGCGCGCTGGTCTGGATCCGCTTTGCGCGCGGCCGCGCCAGCTATCCGGTCGATGCCCGGTACATCGGAATCGGGCGCGCACTGGCCGGTCGGATCGCAAAGCTCGGCGTGCCGGCGATGATTTCCTCGTCGATGGGCCTGGTGCAGGCCGTGGTCGTTTTCAATGTGCTTTCGAGAATCGGCACCGAGCAGGATATCGCGTTCTTCGGCGCGGCCTGGCGGGTCCTGCTGTTCCTGCTCACGCCGCTGTTCGGCCTGATGCGCGCGTTCCAGCCGGTAGCCGGGATCAACTACGGCGCCGGACGCTGGGACCGTGTGCGTCTTCACTACTGGATCTTCGTTGCGGCCGGACTGGCAATCGTCCTGCCGATCTGGGTGCTGTTGAACCTGTTTCCGGCCCAGGCGCTGGCCATCATGCTTCCGGACGTAGCCTTCTCGGCGGTGGATCTCCATCATTTCCGGGTGCTGATGATCGTGCTGCCGGCGCTGCCGATCGTCTTCACTGCGCTGAGCCTGCTACCGGCGGTCGAGCGGCCGGGACTGGCGACCGGCGTCTCGGTGGCCCGGCAACTGGTCCTCTACGTGCCGGTCATGCTGCTCGTGCCGCCGATGGTCGGCATCGCCGGCATCTACTATGGCGCCACCGCCATCGACCTGGTCTGTGCGGTCTGGCTGCTGTTGATCGTGCTGCGCCTTTTCCGGCGCAGCCCGGACGAACCCGGGGGCGGGAGTCCATCGATCGGTCCATCGGTCGGTCCAGCCGAGCCGTGGCGTGCCGGGGCCCCGGTACGCGGCTGAGCCGACAACCATCAACGGCCGCAGCACGGCGCGGTGCGCAAACTGGCACGGGCAGGCGTGCAGGCCCAGGGCGCGCCGGGCCGACGCACCCAGACCTTCCAGCGTCAGGGTGCCCATGCCGGCGCCTCGCTGGATGCCGGCCCGCCGGCCGCGAGCGGGCGGGCGCGGACGATCAGTCGATAGGGCGTGCCCGGCTGGTGTCCGTCGACCGGATAGCAGGTCGTCAGGGTAAGCAGCGACCCGGGGGCGTCGAGATCGACCTGCGTGATTCGGCTGTCGACGACGGATCGATCGAACACCTCCCAGTCGCTGGATGAACCGAGCGCCGGTTCGAGCGAAAGCCGATGGCCGGGCGCCAGATCGCCGAGGAACCGGAAGTGGGTATCGCGATGGCCGGCAATCAGGCGATGCCCGTCGGCGCCGTTCACCAGGCCCGGTCCCCAGGCCAGCGCTGGAAGGTCGATGCCCTCGAGCACCAGCCGGTCGATCTCCAGCCCCGGCACGACCAGCCGGGCCACCGGGCGCGTGCGGGCCCCCGGCCAGGGTGGCGCGGGCGGCTGGCCGGTCGTGATCGAGACGTCCCAGGCGCGCGCCATCAGGTGCTGGCCGAGTCGGCCCTTGGCATGGATCCAGGCGCCGTGCCCGAGCAGCAGAGCGCCAAGCAGCAGGATCGTGCCGACCAGCCAGGCGCCGCGGGAGCACCTCATCGCCCCACCGCCGCGTTCGGCGCGCGCTGGAAACGCGGTGCGGCCAGCAACAGCAGCGCCAGCCCGAGCGCGACCGCGCCGGCGACGATCGAGCGTGTCGCCGACGTGGCGGTCTGCGGCAGCGCCAGCGTGCGGCCGTGCGGCCGATGGTATCCAGATTCGGCGGACTGCAGTGCGGCATGCGCCGATCGACGCGGCGTTCGATCGACGGCGACCAGGCTGGTCAGCGGGGTGAGTACCTGGTAGTCGAGCGCGATCTGAAGGGCATGTGCGCGGAGTCCCTCGGCATCCTGGTCGTCCCGGGCGAAATCAAGCACGCCCTGCACGCTCCGGCGTGCCCATTCCCGCGCCACGCCGTCTGCGACATCGAAGGCGTCCAGCGACCAGGTATGCTCGACCGGCCGGTCGACGCGCTCGGCGCGGAGGCGGACGAACTCGCCGTGCAGGGCGTCGATCGGCGCGTCCAGCCGGGTCACGACCATCAGCGCTTCGCCGGCGTAGAGGTCGGGCAGCAGTACCGGCCAGGCTTCGTCGGGCACCGGCCAGTCCAATGCCGGGCGTTCCAGCGCCGGGCGTTCGAGTTGCTCCATCAGTTCCGACACGTCGCGAGCCAGTCGTTGCGGATCGTTGACCCGGATATGCGTACCGCGGCCCTCGCGGGCCAGCGCGCGGAGGAACGGGGCATTCACACCGTGGCCGATTCCGATGGTGAACAGTCTGCTGTCGCCGAGATCGCGCCGCACCCGGTCGAGCACGTTCTGCTCCCGGCTGATCGCGCCGTCGGTCGCGAACACGATCTGGCGCAGTCGTCCGTCTGCCGGAGGGTCAGCCAGCGCGAGGCGCAGCGCGGCGTCCATCTCCGTGCCCCCGTCGGCATCGAGTCGCTCGATGAAACGCCGACCGGCCGACCGTGTCGCGGGTCCGACCGGTTCAGGGCGATCGAACAGCGGCGTCGCAGCGCTGTTGAACGCGATGATGTTGAATCGGTCCCCGGGCTGGAGCCGGTCCAGCGACGCGCTCAATGCCGTTCGGGCCTGTTCGATCGCCGTGCCCTGCATCGAGCCCGAGGCGTCGATGACCAGGATCTGTTCGCGGCGCCGCTGGATCGGCCCGAAGTCGGCGGGCGGCACCAGCATCAGGAGCGCGTGAGTGCGCTGCTCGAATTCCTCTAGATAGAGCGCGCCGGTGAGTCGATCGCGTTCCATCAACGTCCACTCCAGCTCGAAATCACGATCGAGGACCGGCCGGCCCTCCGCCAGTTCGACCGTCCAGCCTCCGTCGTCGCGGGGTTCGAGATCGACGTCGTGGTGGAGGCTGTCGAGCGTGGCCAGTTCCGGACCGGCGCGCAGATCGATGGTCAGTGCCAGTGGGTGGGGCGGCTGTTCGGCATAACGCGGGGAAGCGGGGAGATGGCCGCCGGGGCGTGCGCCGACGGGATCGGCGCCGTTTGGGTAGCGTGGCAACACGGTCATCGGCAGTCTCAGCGAGAAACGCCCGTGACGGTAGTCGACCCGGTGCCCGAACTCGATTTCGACCACGACGGTCTCGCCGGGTCCTATGTTCGTGACATCCGTTGTGAACAGGCCCGGTCGGTGCTGCTCGACGAGACCGGCCGATCGACCGGCGTGGCGGGCCTGTTCGAACCGGGTGCGGGCGTCGGCGCGCGCCCGGATCTCCCCTTCGATTCGCCGCTCGCCGAGTTCGATTCGCAGCGCCTCTACTGCCGAGCCGTCGGGCAGCGGATACTGATACCGACCTTCGACCCAGCCCTCCGTCGGGTTGCGGAATCGCTGTCGGACGAGCGTGCGCGCCATCAGCCCGGTGATCTCGGTCCGGACCTCCGTCGACAGTTCCAACGCCGGTTGCGGCCCCGCCGGCGTGACCAGCTCCAACTGCGCGAAATTGCCGCTGGAATTGCCGGCGGGCGCGTCGTTGGCGGGTGCCGATTGCGCGGACAGGGCAAGCAACAGCGCGAGCAAGCAACCGTGGACGGCAGCGGCCCGTCGACTCGGGAGGGAGGAAGGAACGATCGATAGAGCGATCGATAGAACGATCGGGGACATGGGCCTGCACTCGTTGTGATCCGGAACCACATTCCAGCCCACCGGCCGGGCCCGGAGCGGCGGCAGATCGGGCGATTCGACGGCCGGATGTGGCAGAAATCGGGCAGTTGCGTCCCGCAGCAGCGCAACGTCCCTGCCTTCCGGTACTCTTGCCGCCATGCAGCGTCGAATTGCCGTGGTCGAAGACGAAGCCGCGCTCCGGGACAATTACCGGGACGCGCTGGTGCGGCTCGGATATCGCGTCGATACCCACGGTGACCGCGCCTCGGCCGAGGCGTCGTTCGCGCAGCGGCTGCCCGACCTGGTCATCATCGACATCGGTCTGCGCGACGAGCCGGAAGGCGGGTTCGAACTGTGTCGCTTCCTGCGCGCGCGCAGTTCCCGTTTGCCTGTCCTGTTCCTGACCGCGCGCGACAGCGAGCTCGATGCGGTGTCCGGACTGCGTCTCGGGGCCGACGACTACCTGACCAAGGACATCAGCCTGCCTCACCTTGCCGCACGCGTCGCCGCGCTGTTCCGCCGAGCAGCGCTGGCCGGATCGGCCGATCCGGGCGAGGGACCGGTGCGGGTAGGTGGGCTGCGGCTCGACGTCGATCGGCTGCAAGCCGCCTGGCAGGAGACACCGGTGGAGCTGACGGTCACCGAGTTCTGGATCGTCCACGCGCTCGCCCGGCGGCCCGGCCACGTCAAGACGCGCATTCAGCTGATGGAGGCGGCCAGCCTGGTGGTCGACGAGGCGACGATGACCTCGCACGTCAAGCGCATTCGCCGCAAGTTCGAAGCGCTGGATGCCGAATTCCGCGCCGTGGATACCGTGCACGGCGCCGGCTATCGCTGGCGCGAGGACGAATGAGACTGCGTGGTCAACTGCTGCTCGCCGCGCTGGTCGTGGCTCTGCTGCCGGTCACCGCCGTGCTGTTCCTCAAACCCATCGAGAGCCTGCTGCGTGCCGGACATGAGCAGGCCGTGGCCGAGGCCGCGAATGCCGCCGCGGCGCTCCTGGCAAGCGACTCGGCCGAGCGGTCCGGGGCCTTTGAAACCGCCCCGCTTGCTGGTGCCGAGGGGGCGCCCGACGTGCTGTACCTGCACCCCGCGACGGGTTCGCGGATGCTCGACGGCTACGAAGATGACTGGCTCAGCGCGCTGGACCGTGTCGTCACGATCGACGCCGGCGGCAGCGCAGGCGCGTCTGTCGAAGCGCTGGAGCAGGACGCGGCGCCGGTGCGGCTGGCCGCGATCCTCACGGAGATCCTCGACGGCCGGGTGCTGGAACTGTTTCTTCGCACCACCGATGCGACGCCGAGCTATTCGCGAGGGGAGGATCGGCCCGGCGACACCGTGGTCCTCGAACTGCGCGAGGCCGGTGGAATGCGGCGGTATACGGTGGCGCCGACCGCGCCGGGCCCGCTGTCGTTGCGCGGCCCGGGCGGCCGCCTGCTTCGCGGCTACTGGCAGGACCGGCCGGACGGCTGGAGCCTGGAACTTAGAATGCCGATCGATCGCCCGCTGCGCGGAGTGGCCGTAACAGTCATCGATCGGGCAGCCGCGTCCGGTGAATCGGTTCGCTACTCCAGCGGGCTGCTGCGAACGGTCGGACGGGTGGCCTCGGCGGAACAACGACTGGAACGTCTTGGCGTGGATTCGGCGTGGTGGGTGGATCGCGATGGTTGGGTCCGGGCGCATGCCGGGCCGGCTGCGTCGTCATCGCAGAGCGCTGTGCCAACCGCCGGCGTGCTGGATTTCCTGATGGCCGGTCGGCTCGATTCACTCGACCCCTGGATCAGCCGCACCGCCCGCCTGGACGGTGCACTGATCGAGCGCGCGCTCCGTGCCGACGGCGCGACGACCTGGGGGCGGATCGGACCCGATCGGGCCATTCGGCTGCGCCAGGCCGTACCGGTGGACGACGCGGGCGTGCTGGTACTCGAGCGCGACGCCGGACCCTTGCTGCTGCTGGCCAATCGAGCCATACTGTCCTGGCTTGCGGCCAGTCTCGCAGTGTTCACGGCGATCGCGCTGCTGCTGTTCGCGTTCGTACTCGTACTCGCACTCCGGGTCCGACGGCTGCGCAACGCCGCCAAGCAGGCCGTGGACGAGGGCGGGCGCCTCGACCGACTGCCGGACGCCTCCACGGCACGCGATGAACTCGGGGACCTGTCGCGGGATCTGCGCGGCCTGCTGCAGCGGCTGCGCGAACATCAACGCTATCTGCAGTCGCTGGCCGATGCACTGGCCCACGAACTGCGCACCCCGGTCAGCATGGTCCAGTCCTCGCTCGAGAATCTCGAGCAGGCCTCGGAGGACGAGCGGGCCGTCTACCTGAGGCGCGCCGGCCAGGGCGCGGAGCGCCTGCGCAGGATCGTGCAGGCGATGAGCCAGGCGGCGCGGCTCGAGGACAGCCTGCAGCGCGAGCCGCTGCGCTCGCTGGACCTGGTCCGGCTGGTTCGCGAGTACGTCAACGCGCGCGGCGGGATCGAGGGCGGGCACCGGCTGACGCAGAGTCCGGGTGGACCGGCCCGCGCGCCGATCGAGGGATCCGATGAAATGCTGGCCCAGTTGCTCGACAAGATCGTCGACAACGCCGTGTCATTCACGCCTGCGGGCGGACGAATCCGGATCGGTGTCCGGTCGGATCCGGCCGGCTGGTGCCTGGAAGTCGAAAACGAAGGACCGTCGATCGAGCCCGAGCGCGCGGTCACGATCTTCGATTCGATGGTCCGTTTCCGCGATCACGCCCGATCGAACGACGATCGGCCGCATCTCGGGCTGGGCCTGTATATCGCGCGCTGCATCACGGAATTCCATCGGGGCCGGATCGAGGCCCGACCGGTGCCCGGCGGAACCCGGATCGAAGTGCGCCTACCTGCTCGAGCCGGTGCGATGGCCGAAGACTGAGGCGCGTTCGGTCAGTGCCCGGACCCCACGTTGTTCAAAGCCGGGATGACCGGGCAGGGCGTCGACGACCTCCAGCGATCGATAGGCCAGATTCGGATCCCGCTCGAGCTCGTCGAGCTCGACGCTGAATGGTGGGCCTTCCATGGCCGCCTGGTCGTACTCCAGCGTGATCAGCAGACCGCAGCCGTCAGGCGCGAGCAGGTCGGTCAGCGCCTGGCGGTAGGCCTCGCGCCGCCCGGCGGGCAGGGCGACCATCGCGGCGCGATCGAAGATCCGATCGAAGGGTGCATCCGGCGAAAATTCGAAGAAGTCGCCGATGCACAGCGTGACCGGCCCGCTCCGCAGTGCGTCGAGTCCGCCGACGACGGTGCGTTCGGGGGTGATTCCCCGCTCCTGGAAATAGGCCTCCACCGCGGCAGCGGAAAGTTCGACGCCGACGACGGGATGTCCTCGCTCGGCCAATGTGTCCAGATCGAGGCTCTTTCCACAAAGCGGCACCAGCACCGCTCGCCCGCGCGCCGGCGCGAGCATCGACCAGTGGCGTTCAAGCATCGGGTGGACCCGGGTGCGATGGAAGCCGATTTCGTCGCGCGCCCAGCGCCGGTGCCAGAATGCCGGATCCATCAGCCGAGGACGGTCACGGCCACCGACGTGAAGTGGCTGATGCTTCCGGCCAGCACGAACAGGTGCCAGATCCCGTGCGAATGGGGAATGCGCTCGTTGTGGTAGAAGATCGTTCCGCCGGTGTAGAGCACCCCGCCGATCACCAACCACGCCAGCGCCGCCGGCTCGAGGGTCTGGACCAGCGGGACGAAAGCCACCAGGGCCAGCCAGCCCATGCCGATGTAGGTCGCCGTCGAGAGCGCCTTGAAACGGCCGGTGAAGAACAGCTTGAACACGATGCCGAATACGGCCAGCCCCCAGATCACGCCGAACAGCGACCAGCCCCAGGGACCTTTCAGCGCGGCGAGCGTGAACGGCGTGTAGGTGCCTGCGATCAGCAGGAAGATGGCGCAATGGTCGAGGATTTTCAGGCGTCGCTTGGCCTCGGGATGGCGAATTGCATGGTAGAGGGTCGAGGCCGAGTAGAGCAGCACGAGGCTGGCGACGAAGATCGAGACGCTGACCACCTCGCGCGCACCGGCATACACGGCAGCCAGGGTGATCAGCACGGCGCCGCCACCGATGCTCAGCACGATGCCGAGCCCGTGGGTCAGGGCATTGACGATTTCCTCGCGATGGCTGTATTCCGAAGCCGTGGGATGCATGAACGCCTGCGCTGCCTGATCGTTGTTTTCCAAGCATACCCTGCCGGTGTTGCTGCCGGATTTCGACCGGTCTTAACGGCGATTTGGTAGGGTTCGGCGTACCGTCGAACACAGGAATCCCGAATGAGCAGCGAGAGCCGACGTAACATCGTTCCGATTCTGCGCGAAACGCTCGCCAATGACGCCTTTCGCCAGACCGTGATCACCGGCGCCAAGTGCCAGGTGGTGCTGATGACCCTGCAGCCGGGCGAAGAGATCGGTTCGGAAGTCCACGATGGACACGATCAGGTGCTGATCCTCGCCGAAGGCCGCGGGCAGGCCGTTCTCGACGGCGAAGCACGCGAAGTCGGCGCGAACGACCTGGTGTTCGTCCACGCTGGCGTCCAACACAACTTCATCAATACCGGCGATCGGCCGCTGCGCCTGTACACCCTGTACGCACCGCCGGAGCACGAGCAGGGCACGCGCCACGCGACGAAACAGGAGGCCGACGCCGCAGAGCACGAGCACTGAAAAAGTTCTGAGTCGCGCTGCGGGGTTCGCGCTGCGTTCGGAGCGTCGACCAGCCCGGGTGTCGGTCGCCGCGGCCGGTCCCTGCAGGGCATCCGCTGCGGATTGCTCGATGGAACCCGGTCCGGGACGTTTTCAGGGATCGAAGAGCTGGACATGTCCTGCGCGGAACGGGCGCTGCCAGAGCACACTCCATCGGCTTCACCGGACGGTCCGGGTTCGGGCTGCGGCTGCTGCGGCGGCAGCGTCGGCCCGATTCCCGCCATTCGTCCGGCATCGATCGGGGACGGCCGTTTGGATCTTCACTGCCGGGGACCGGCCGAGTCGAGCGCCTCGATCAGTGCGCCGAACAGGCCGGAGGCGCCGATCCGGAATCGGTGTGGATCCGGCCAGTCCTGCCCCATGCGGCGCTCGGCCAGCGCCAGATAGGAGTCGGCCTCATCGGGCGTCCGGATTCCGCCGGAGACTTTCAGTCCGCATGATGCATGGTTCGCGGCGATCCGGTCGAGCAGTCGCAGCGCTGCTTCGGGATCGGCGCCGGGATGGCCGAACCCGGTCGAGGTCTTCAGGAAATCGACCCCGTGGTCCAGCGCGAGGTCGGCAGCCCGGTCGATCGCCGCGGGCGAAAGGGCACCGGTCTCCAGAATCACCTTGAGCGTTCGACCGGCCGTCCGGTCGCGCGCCTCGCTCAGCAGTCGGCTGGCATCGGCAAGCTGTCCGGCCGCGACGTCGCGCCAGGGAAGTACCAGGTCGATTTCGTCGGCACCGTCGGCCAGTGCAGTGTCGATCGTCTTTGCCACCGCATCCCGCGGACCGTCGCCGCTGGGGAAATTGGCCACGGTCGCGACGCGGACCCGATCGCGCAGTCCCTGGGCGATCAGCGTCTTGACCGCGCAGACCACGAACTCGGGCCGGATGCAGACGGCTGCCGGTGCGCCGTGACGATGGTTCGCGGAGGCGCAGAATGCCTCTACCGCTGCCGGGTCGTCGTCCGGTGTCAGCCGGGTCAGGTCCAGGCAGGCCAGCAGCCGGAGCAGTCGATCAGCGTGCATCGATGCCGTCTCCGAACGCCTGATCGGCAGCATCCATCGATTCCTGGTAGTCCTCGACCCGTTCGGCGGCCAGGTCGGTGCGATGAAACCGCGCGATGTGATAAACCGCATCACCCTCATTGACCAGCGGCAGGTTCAAGCGGCCGATGATCAGGCCGCTGAACGGCGCGACGACCTCTTGCTCCCGTTCACCGAACGGGTCGGAGACCACGCCGAGCACGCTCTGGTCTCGGACGACCCGGGCGCCCAGCGCCATCCTGGCCCGGAACAACCCGCTCTGCGGCGCGCGGACCCAACTGCTTGAACGGGCCTCGTGAGGCGCTGGCGGTGGCTTGCGCCGCGACGCCGGCAGCATGTCCAGTGCTTCCATCACTCGAAGAATCCCGTTGACGCCGCCCCGGATCGAGAATTCGTCGAAGCGCAGGGCTTCCCCGGCTTCGTAGAGCAGGATCGGAATCTCGCGCTCCGCGGCGGCAGCGCGCAGCGAACCGTCGCGGATGGCCGCGTTGAGAATGACCGGCGTCCCGAAGGCGCGGGCCAGCCGCCCGGTCTCGGGATGGTCGAGGTCGGCCCGAATCTGCGGCAGGTTGGCGCGGTGCACCGCACCGGTATGCAGGTCGATGCCGTGGCTGGCCTGGTGCACGATTTCGGTCATGAACAGGTGCGCTACGCGAGAGGCCAGCGAGCCGCCTTCCGAGCCCGGGAAGACCCGGTTGAGGTCGCGCCGATCGGGGAGATATCGACTGGACTGGATGAACCCGTGCAGGTTGACGATCGGCACGCCGATCAGCGTTCCGCGCAGCCGCTTGAGCACCGGGAGACGCAGCAGCCGGCGGAGTATCTCCACTCCGTTGAGTTCGTCGCCGTGGATCGCGGCGCTGACGAACAGCACCGGGCCGGCCTTCCGGCCGCTGACGACCTGGACGGGCATCGTCGTCGGCATGTGGGTGTACAGGCGGCCCATGTCCAGATCGATGCTGGTGCGGGTGCCCGGCTTGACGGTGACCCCGCCGATCGTGATCGGCGCATTGGCCGGCCGTTTCTTCGCACTCGTGGCGCGGTTCGAGGAGCTGTTCATCGTTATGGACCGGAGACTCGCACGGCGGAGACCCGTGCAAGGCTACACCGCGCGCCGGGCGCGCGGTGGTCGCGATCCGTTCAATCGGCGCGGAACTGCTCGGCGTCCAGCGCCATCAGCGTCGCGGCGCCGGCCCGGATCTTTGCGTCCAGCGCCACGGTGTCGGGCAGCATCCGCGCGAAGAAGAAGCGCGCCGTGGCCAGCTTTTCGTCGTGGAAGCGGGCGCGGCCACGACCGCCCTCGAGAGCGCGCCGGGCGGCGTGGGCCTGGCCGGTCCAGACGAATGCCATGGCGGTCAGCGCGAACAGGCGAAGGTAGTCGCTGGACGCCGCGCCGGCTTCCAGCGGATCCCGGGCCATCTCGCCGTACAGCCACTTGCTGGTCTCCTGCAGGCGTTGCAGTGCTTCGGCGAAGGGGCGGCTGAATTCGGCCATATCGGCGTCGTCACCGATGGAATCCAGCAGCCGCGAGGCGTGCTGGAAAAAGGCGGCCAGGGTTCGGCCCTCGTGGGCGATCAGCTTGCGACCGACCAGGTCCAGCGCCTGCACGCCGTTGGTGCCTTCATAGATCTGCGTGATCCGCACGTCGCGGACGAACTGTTCGACCCCGGTGTCGACGATGTAGCCGGCGCCACCGTGCACCTGCATCGCGAGGTTGCTCACTTCGCTGCCGATGTCGGTGAAATAGGCCTTGATGATCGGCGTCATCAGTGCCACCCAGTGGCCGGCATTTTCGCGGACCTCCGCTTCGGGGTGGTGGTGCTCCAGTTCCATTTGCACGCCGGTGTAGAGGCCGAGCGCTCGTGCGCCTTCGACCGAGGCCTTGCCGATCATCAGCATCCGGCGCACGTCGGGATGGACGATGATCGGGTCGGCCGACTTGTCGGGATGCTTCGGGCCGTCGAGCGATCGGCCCTGGAGCCGATCCAGGGCGAAGCGCTGGGCGTTCTGCTGCGCCACGTCGGCCATGCCCAGGCCCTGGATACCGGTGACCAGGCGAGCGGCGTTCATCATGGTGAACATCGCCGCCAGTCCCCGGTTTTCCTCGCCGACCAGTTCGCCGATGGCGCCGTCGTACTGCATCTCGCAGGTCGCCGAGGCCTTCATGCCCATCTTGTGGTCCAGGCCCATGCACTTCACCGCGTTGCGTTCGCCGACGCTGCCATCGGTGTCGACCTGGAACTTGGGCACGACGAACAGGCTGATGCCGCGCGTACCCGACGGCGCGTCGGGCAGGCGAGCCAGGACGAGGTGGACGATGTTGTCGCACAGGTCGTGCTCACCGGCCGAAATCCAGATCTTGGTGCCGGTGATGCGATAGCGCCCATCCCCGGTCGGTTCGGCCTTGGTCCGGATCAGGCCGAGGTCGGTGCCGCATTGGGGCTCGGTCAGGTTCATGGTGCCGCTCCAGCGGCCTTCGACCATCGGCGGCAGGAAACGTCGTTTCTGCTGATCGGTCCCGTAGGCGTGCAGGACCTCGTAGGCGCCGTGGGTGAGACCGGGATAGGCCGAGAACGACGGGTTGGCGGCGTTGATCATTTCTGACAGCGCCAGGCCGACGAAGCTGGGCAGGCCCTGGCCGCCGTATTCGGGGTCGGTGGTCAACCCGGTCCAGCCGTTGCCGATGTACTGCTCATAGGCGGTCCTGAACCCTTCCGGGAGGACCACGGACGCGTCCGAAGCCTCATAGCGGCAGCCTTCCAGGTCGCCGACGGCGTTGATCGGCTGCAGCACCTCCTGGGCGAGCCGGGCCGCTTCGTCCAGGACCGCGTCGATCACGTCCGGGCTGGCATCGGCCATCGTAGCGAGGGGCTTGCAGGGTTCCAGGTCCAGGTATTCGTGATACAGGAAGCGAAAATCTTCGAGCGGCGCGGAATAGGTCGGCATGAGGTCTCCGTGAACGGTTCAGGGCCGGGAATGGTCAGGGTCGGCCCGGACATACGGTGGCGTATGGAGGAAGGCTAGCACAGTGTCTGCGCGGACAGGTGGTCGGGTGCAATCAGGCTGGAGCCGGCACGCCGGCGGCCTGCCAGGTCCGCCATTTCCGGGCCATGCGCAGCAACGACGGTTCGTCGGAATAATCGTCGATGCGGTCGATCGGCACCCAGGCCAGGTCATGCGATTCGTCACTCACCGTATAGCGCCGACCGGAACTGCTGATGAACGCGAAGCGCAGGTCGTAGTGCAGGTGCCCAGTGTCGTCCGGGCGCGCTGGAATGGGGTGGATGTCGATGTCGAGCAAGGCGCGGCTGAGCGGCCGGACCTGCAGGCCCGATTCCTCGATCGCTTCGCGGGTCGCCACCGACAGCGGATCGACGTCGCCGTCGCTGTGGCCACCGAACTGCAACCAGCGGTCCAGCTTGCGATGATGCGTCAGGAGGACCTCGCCGCCATCCTCGGAAACCAGCCAGGCCGACCCGGTGATGTGTCCAGGACGGCCACTTCGCTCGTAGCAGTCCGGCGTGGTCGCGATCAGTTCCCGGAAGCGATCGACTGTCGTTTCTTCCTCGGGGTGACGGGCCCGGTAGTCGGCCAGCAGCGATAGCGTGCGTTCGCTCATGTGGACAGGGCCTGCGCCAGCGCGGTGCGAAAGGCTAGCGCATCGTCGGGGTAGGGCGACGGCGGCAGTACGCCCCAGACCGGGCCCGGCCAGGCATCGTCACCCCGGAACCGTGCGATGACGTGGACGTGCAGCATCGAAACCTGGTTGCCGAGCGCCGCCACGTTCATCTTGTCGGCATCGGTGTGCGCGCGGAGTATCCGGGTACAACGATCGACTTCCCCGGCAAGATGCGCGCGGTCGCCGGCGTCGAGATCGATGATTTCGACCATTCCGACCCGGCGCGGCACCAGGATCAGCCACGGATAGCGGGCATCGTTGACCAGGCGAACGTCGGTCAGCGTCAGCCGATAGACCGGCAGCGAATCGGCGGCCAGTCGAGGATCGAGCGCGAACTCGCTCATGCTGCGCCTCCAACGGCGCGGGCGCTGACCCGGACGCCGCCGAGGCGGCCGCCCGCGAACAGGCTGCGCATGGTGGCGTAGAACGCCGCCAGCGCGTCGAACGTGGCCTGATCATGTTCGGCAACGAAGGCTTCGCGGTCCTGCTGGAACCGGCCTGCACGTTCGGCGACGAAGTCACTCCACGCCGCGGTCCGGTCCTCGAACTCGATGCCCTCGAAGCCGGCGGCGTGGAGCTCGTCGATGTAGCGCTTGCGATCGACGAGATGGGTGCAGAACACCTCGTCGTTCAGCAGGCGGCGCTCGCACTCGGTCAGCGGGCCGCGCAGATAGAAGTCCTCGGCATACAGGCCGCCGCCGTCGCGGAGACGCTGCCTGCAGCGGGCAAGCAGGCGCTCGCGATCGGGAATGTGCAGGAACACCAGCCAACTGACCAGCGCGTCGAACGGACCGGGCGCGGCGTCCGGATCGAGAAGGTCGCCGCACAGGTGCGTCACCGCATCGTCGAGGCTGCAGCGCGTGGTGAGCCTGCCGGCAGCTTCGTTCAGCTCGGGCTGCAGCTCCAGTGCAGTGACCCGGCACCGGTAGCGAGCAGCGAGCCAGCGGGCGGGCCCGCCGAGCCCCGATCCGGCGTCCAGAACGCGACTTCCCTCGCCGAGCCCCAGCTGTTCTGCGGCATGGTCGACGGCATCGCGGCCTTCATAGTGCAGCTGGTCCAGCCCCTCGAAGATTTCCGGCGGGCAGGGCGCATTCGCGTCGGTCGCGTCGAGCGCGCGCTCGACGCGATCGAGGTACTGGTAGAGCTTCATCCGCTTGATCGCGGTCGGGGTGTCGGCTCTGGATTCGGCGGTCGGGCTGCGGTTCATCGGGATTCCATTGCGCTAGTGTCCCCCGTCACTCATCCTGTGACATTCAGATTGTGACTGAGTCGCCAGTGCAAGGCGGGATCCGCAGTGAATGGCATGCCCTTTACGAGGATCGCAACGCCGCACTGTCGACCCGGACGCACTCCCGAAGGGCGAGTCCGGTTGTGATGACAAGTTGTGATGACAAGTTGTGATGAAAAGCGCGCTCATCTGCGGCGTCAGGGCTCTTGGAAAGGCAATACGCATTCCCGGCGAGCCCTGCATTGCAGCCAAGCGCTTTCCATCCCGCCGAATGGTACAGGATCAGTGACGGGGCACACTAGAGCACTGGCGGGCAGGGTGCCGGAGTCGATGTGGGCTTGCCTGCGATGCCGGCATGCAATACTCGAGACTCGTACCAGCCCACAACCCGGATCATGCCGTTCCAGCTCGACCAGGCGAGAATCGAAGCCGCACTGCGCAGCGTGGCCCGCACGGACGCCGACGTTGCCGAAGCGCTTGAAATCCATGGGGTTCCGGACGAGCGGCGCAGCGGCCCGCCCGGATTCGGGCACCTGTTGAAGGTCATCGCCGGCCAGCAACTCTCGGTGAAGGCCGCCGCAACGATCCATGGTCGTCTGCTCGACCGGATCGGCGATCCACCGTCCCCGGAGGCCTTGCTCGAGCAGGACGACGCGTCGCTTCGTTCGATCGGCCTGTCGCGACAGAAGATCGGCTACGCCCGGGGCCTGGCCGACGCGATCCGGGACGGGCGATTCGATCCGGAATCACTGGACGAACGGTCCGACGCCGAAGTCATCGAAGCATTGACCGCGCTGAAGGGTTTCGGGGTCTGGAGCGCCCAGATGGTGCTGCTGTTCTCGCTCGGGCGGCCGGATGTGTGGCCGATCGATGATCTCGGAGTCCGGGCCGGATTGCAGCGCCTCAAGGGGCTCTCCTACCGACCGGATCGAACCGAGGCCGACCGGATCGGCACTCGCTGGGCACCTCACCGAAGCGCGATGGCATTGCTGATGTGGCATCTCCACGGGCAGCCGCCGGATTGACGTCGAGCGGGTCTCGACGCCGCGGGGCTTCGAATCGTCCCGGTTCGCTCGTGGCGAGGTCGCCGGTGGTCGGACGACTCATGACGAACGTCACGTTGTCTCGAGTGGAATCAGGGGGTAAGGTAGTGCGTCATCGACCCAAAACGGAATCATGGACCATGCGCCATACGCTTTTCTTCATCCTTTCACTCGGACTGTTGGCCGGCTGTGCTTCGACGAGTCCCTCACCGTCTCGCTCCGGTCCGGCTGCCGAACCGGCCGTCCGTGCCGAAGCGCCGCAGATTGTCGACGCTCAGGAATTCCTGGTGTTTCTCGAGACGCTTGAGCAGGATCTTGAAGCCGGCGAGCCTCGTGAACTCACGCGGCTGGAAAAGCGTCGAGTCGAGGAGCTGAGCAACGAGCTTCGTGGAATGCTCGACGGCGTAGAGACAGTCGATCAGCTGAACAACAACGCCAAGACCGAAGTGTTCAATACGACCCAGGAACTGTGGGCCACTGTGATCGGCCGCGACGAGGACCAGGTCATCTGTCGTCGCGAGCACCGGGTGGGAACGAATTTCAAGACCACGCGATGCCGCACGGTCAGCGAAATCCGGGAAGACCAGCGTTCGGCGGGCCGCTACCTGCGGACCCGCGGTCCGGGTCCGATGCCTGTAGACGCACGCTAGTTGGCCCAACAGGTCCTGCCCGGAAACAAAAAAGTGCCGCACGATCGTGCGGCACTTCCCCTACCGCCAAGCGTCGTCGAGGACGCCGGTGGTTCCTGAAGTTCAGCGCGTGTAGTTCGGCGATTCGTCGCGCGCGTTCCCGGCCTGGCTCACCGAAGCGCCGAGCAGCGAGCCGGCCAGATCGGTCACGGATACGCTGAACGCGTTGGATTCTGAAGTCTTTCCTTCGGCATCTGCCTTGTAGAGAAGGACGGATGCCGACGACGCCTTGTCGTCGAGCGCGATCTCGACCTCACCCCAGAACGGGGACGGTGATCCGGTACCGTTGCCGACCACCTTGTCGCCGGTGCCGTTGCCGACCACCTTGTCGCCGGTGCCGTTGCCGACCACCTTGTCACCCGTGCCGTTGCCGACCACCTTGTCGCCCGTGCCGTTGCCAACGACGCGGATGTATTCCTGGTCGCAGGACCCGCGGTTCGCTTCCGAAGCCTGATTCAGGGCCCGCAAGCCGACGCTGGAGGTCAGATCGAAGACCGCATAACCATCGATCAGCCTCCCGGTGCCGGCAATGTGGCAGTGTTCGGTGCCCTTGAAGAAGGTGACACGGTCGCCGTCGATCGCGATACGCATGGCGTCGGATGCGCTTGCGACACCGGCCGTGGCCGTCCCGAAGGCCGCGACGAGCATCAGCGCGAATGTCGACGCGAAACCGCGTCGAATGCCCGTGCCGTTTCGTTCGATGCCCGTACCATTGCGCTCGATCCCGGTACCGTTGCGTTCGATGCCGGTACCGTTGCGTTCGATGCCGGTGCCGTTGCGCTCGATACCGGTGCCGTTGCGTTCGATGATGTTGTTGATGGAAGAATTCATGCCGGTTCTCCTGAGGGGTGGGGGTGCTGGAAGACGAACCAGCCCACACCGAGGGTGGTACCGGTTTCGCGGTCGCTCTCGTGTTCTTCGAGCAGCGATTCGACTTCCTTGATATGCCGGAGCAGTACTTCGCGCATCGCGGCGCGGACGCCCGGAACGTCTTCGATCGGAATGCTGATGGAATACCGGTCCTGCTGGAGCAGCCGGTCGTCCTTTTCGTCGGCCTTGAGGTTGTTCTCGATGGTTTCGAACAGTCGCGACAGCGACCAGGAGCCGGCGTTGAGTACCGTGGCTTCGGAGCGCTGCACCGGCTGGTAGTGAGGATCGAGCAGGCGAACGTGCGTGTCGTCGACGACCTCGACGTTGCCGGAGTCGATGAGCCGCTGCAGCACGGTCTTCGCGGTCACGCTGCGCCCGACCAGCGGACTGACCAGCGTCTGGAAGGTCCGTGGGCGGCCCAGAATCTGCAGGACCGCTGGATTGCCGTCCTTGTCGCGATAATCGGGGTTCTCGGTCCAGTGATACAGGACGCAGGCCTCGGCGAATACTGCCCGTGACTGGAAGTCCTCGTCGTCGGCGTCGCGCTCTTCGATCGAAGTGATCGTGCGGGCATCCAGCCCGGTCAGCAGCGCCAGTTTCGACTTCGTGACGCGTCCATCGTCGCGCTGCTCGATCCAGCGCTTTGCTTCCTCGATGTAAAGCCGCTTGAGCATGCGCACCATGAAATCGCAGGACACGCGGCCAACGAACAGGCGGATCAGCGGCCGCAGCAGGCGCTCGATGACGTCGGCGAGCTGGCCGGCCACCTCGTTGTCGTGAGACAGGTCATGAGCGTGCATGAGCGAGATCCTCCGTAAGAAAGTAGGGGCGACCCAGAAGAAAGCCCTGGATCCATTCGATGCCGGACCGGCGAATCAGGTCCAGCTGCTCGGCACATTCGACGCCCTCGGCCACCAGCGCCACGCCGGTTGCCTCGGCCAACTGCTGCAGGCCTTCGATCAGGCGGAGTCGCGACGGACTCCGGTGGACGTCGTGAACCAGGGAACGGTCGAGCTTGATGAAATCGATGTAGTCCGCGGCCACGAGGTCGAGATTCGAGAATCCCGGTCCGAAATCATCCAGTGCCAGGGAAATTCCGGTATCGATGATCCGTTCGACCTGTTTCGCTGCACGAGCCGTATCGACCGCGCCACTGAATTCGACGATCTCGAGAATCAGCCGTGAGGGATCGACGTCGCGGTGGTGGAAGCGACCCAGGAGCTGGTCGAGGAATTCGCCCGAATACAGGGTCTCGGGTGCGATATTGATACTGAACCTCGCGTTGGCCGGCAGGTGTTGGACCTGGCGGAGGCATTCCTCGGCGATCGCCAGGTCGAACTCCGTTCCGTGCATGCGGTAAGCGCGCTGGACGAATCTCAGCGGTGATTCCGATGGTGATGCCGCAGGACGGACCAGAAATTCCACCCAGGGTGCCGTCTGAGCGCCCGAACCGACTCGGGCGATTTCCTGGACGGCCATTCGAAAGGGTTCGATCGGCGGCAAGGAAACCGGATGCTGTAGCGGTCGGGTCGAAGGTTTCACGTGCGGCACTCCGGTCGATTTGAATTCGACATTAATGCGGATTGCCAAAGATGTCAATTTCTATGTGAGGGGAATGTCAGCGAGTTGCACTGGGGTACCGT
>Ga0102940_1000272_pt1 | contig 36210 bp, 35 predicted proteins | sample SalPonR2_C_D1_MG_FD_78215 | JGI IMG/M metagenome (GOLD analysis project Ga0102940, IMG submission 78215) | Salt pond soil microbial communities from South San Francisco under conditions of wetland restoration - Salt Pond MetaG R2_C_D1_MG | ecosystem: Environmental > Aquatic > Marine > Intertidal... | reverse complement strand
TGGCGCGGGCAACGCGCTGTTTCTTGAAGTTCATGTGACGCTGTGCATAACCGCGGTTCCGGCCGCGAAACGACCAGGAGAATTATGTGAAGGACAGCACACTTCGATCGTTCCTCGGCGAAATGCCGCGTCTCGGCGAGCGCACCTGGGTCGATCCGGGGGCCACGGTGATCGGCCGCGTCCGGCTCGGCGACGATGTCTCGGTGTGGCCGGGCGTGGTGTTGCGGGGGGATGTCCACAGGATCGAGATCGGTGCGCGAACGAATATCCAGGACAACACGGTCTGCCACGTGACTCACGACGGGCCGCAGGTGCCGGGCGGGGTTCCATTGCTCGTCGGCGAGGACGTCACGGTGGGCCACGCCGCGGTTCTGCACGCCTGCACCATCGGCGATCGTTGCCTGGTCGGCATGGGCGCTCTGGTCCTCGACGGGGCGGTGGTCGAGGCCGACGTCATGATCGGTGCCGGCAGCCTCGTGGCGCCAGGCAAGCGGCTGGAATCGGGCTGGCTCTATCGCGGCCGCCCGGCGCGTCCGGCCCGCGAACTCACCGGCGAGGAGCTGGCGATGCTGCGCTACTCGGCCGAGCACTACGTGCGGCTGAAGGACGCGTATCGCGAGGCCCGGGATAGTTGACGACATCGATGGAAATCGGTGATACTAGGCGGCTACGCCGGGGTGTAGCGCAGCCTGGTAGCGCAACTGCTTTGGGAGCAGTAGGTCGCAGGTTCGAATCCTGCCGCCCCGACCAGCTTCGCGTGCTTCGGCGGAACCGACCGCTCGCGATCGTCCGGCCCCGGGTCGCCGATTCGCGCGGTGCCAACTGCCGAAGCGCCGATTCGAATGCGCCTGTAGCTCAACTGGATAGAGCATCGGCCTTCTAAGCCGGCGGTTGCAGGTTCGAGTCCTGCCAGGCGCGCCAGCGTCTCCCGGCCCAGGTGTACGCGCCGGGCAGGGGTCGATGTCGCGCCGACGGGCCCGACGAGCGGTTAGACTATGAAGTTCGGCGGTTTCGAGCAGATTTCGAAACCCTCCGGAGCACGGATCCGAGGCATCGGATCGACGCGCGTACGATGGTGGGCGTAGCTCAGGGGTAGAGCACTGGATTGTGGCTCCAGCGGTCGTGGGTTCAAATCCCATCGTCCACCCCATTTTCGCCCGGTCCCGGCCGGGCAACGCGCGGACAATGCAGGGCCGTTAGCTCAATTGGTAGAGCAGTGGACTCTTAATCCATTGGTTGTAGGTTCGATTCCTACACGGCCCACCAATCCGGCCACCGGAGTTCGGCGGCGGTTCGATCATGGGTCGTCGACCCGTTCGGGCCGGCCAGCGCGGGACTCCGGTGGCTCTTCGACATCATTGCACCCGACAACGTCCCTTCAGAGAACGCTTCCCATGCAGGTATCCGTAGAAAAGACCGGTGATCTCGGTCGCAAGCTGGTGGTCGAACTGCCGTCCGACTCGATCGATGGCCAGGTGTCCGGCCGACTCAATGAACTGCGCCGTTCGGTGCGCCTGAAGGGCTTCCGCCCGGGCAAGGTGCCGATGAACGTGGTCAAGCAACGCTACGGCCAGCAGGTGCGCGAGGAAGTCCTGCAGCAGGTCATGCAGTCCAGCCTGCAGGATGCGATCCAGCAGCAGGAGCTGCGGGTGGCCGGAGTGTCACGCATCCAGCCCGGCGATGAGGCCGATGCCACGTTTACCTTCACCGCCGAGGTCGAGGTGTTTCCGGAACTGCCGGAGATCGAGGTATCAGGGCTGGAAATCGAGCGTCCGGTCGTCGAGATCGATGAAACCGACGTCGACGACATGATCGAGACCCTGCGTGAACAGCGCCGTGAGTGGAAGGACGCGCAGCGGCCCTCCGAATCGGGTGATCGGGTCAAGATCGCGTTCCATGCCGAGGTCGATGGTGAACGCATCCCCGAGTCCGGCAGCCGGACCGTACAGCCGGTGATCGGCGGCGGCGCCCTGTTCGAGGGCTTCGAGGCGGCGCTCACCGGTGTCGAGGCCGGCGACGAGAAGGCCGTCGAGCTGACCTTCCCGGAAGATTTTCGCGACGATGCGCTGGCTGGCAAGACCGCCGAGGTGACCTTCGAGGTCGAGGCGGTGCAGACTTCCGATCTGCCCGAGGCCGATGATGCGTTCGCGGAGAGCTTCGGCGTGGAGGGTGGCATGGAAAAGATGCGCGCCGACGTGCGCCGTAACCTCGAGCGCGAGCTGCGCCAGGCCCGCACCAACCGACTCAAGCAGGTCGTGACCAACGGCCTGGCGGAAGAATACAAGGACTTCAGCCTGCCCGAGACCGCAATCCGGCAGGAGCTGGGCCAGATGCGCGCCCAGCTCAAGCAGCAGTACGGCCAGGAAGTCGCTGTCCCCGACGAGCAGCTGCGGCCCGGCGCCGAGCGCCGCGTCCGACTGGGCTTCCTGCTGGCCGAGATCGCCCGCCAGCACGACCTGGATATCGATGACGCCCGGGTCGAGCAGCACATCGCCGATATCGCCGACACCTACGAGAATCCCGCACAGGTCGTCGAACTCTACCAGTCCAACCCGCAGTTGACCGACCAGGTGCGCAACCTGGTGCTCGAGGAACAGGTCGTCGAGTGGGTGCTGGACAACGCGAAGGTCACCGACACGTCGATGAGCTTCAAGGAGCTGATGGAATCGTGAACGAAAAGGCCCTCAACCTGGTCCCGATGGTCGTCGAGCAGTCGGCCCGGGGCGAACGCGCCTACGACATCTACTCGCGCCTGTTGAAGGAGCGGGTGATCTTCATCGTCGGCCCGATCGAGGATTATTCGGCGAACCTGATCGTCGCCCAGCTGCTGTACCTGGAAAGCGAGAACCCGGAAAAGGACATCAACGTCTATATCAATTCCCCGGGCGGGTCGGTGACGGCCGGCATGGCCATCTACGACACGATGCAGTTCGTCAAGCCCGACGTTTCGACGATGTGCATCGGCCAGGCCGCCAGCATGGGCGCCCTGCTGCTGGCCGCCGGCGCTCAGGACAAGCGCTACGCACTGCCGCACTCGCGGGTCATGATCCACCAGCCGCTGGGCGGGTTCTCCGGCCAGGCGTCGGACATCGACATCCACGCCCGCGAGATCCTGAAGATGAAGGATCAGCTCAACCGGATCCTGCAGCACCACACCGGCCAGCCGCTCGAAACCATCGAGCGCGATACCGACCGCGACAAGTTCATGAGCGCGGGCGAAGCGGCCGAGTACGGCCTGATCGACCACGTGCTGGAGCGGCGCGACGCCGAGGCCGCGACCGACTGACCGGCCGCGTTCGTGTCAGTGCCCCGTTGACTTCGCCCCCGGAGTTTTCGGGTACCATGGTCTCGAACGGTCTGGAAAGGTGTCATGAGCGAATCGTCGAGCGACAACAAGGTCCTGTACTGCTCCTTCTGCGGAAAGAGCCAGCACGAGGTTCGGAAGCTGATCGCCGGACCGAGCGTCTACATCTGCGACGAGTGCGTCGAGCTGTGCAACGACATCATCCGCGAAGAACTCGAGGAGGCCAGCCTCAGCGAGCGCGAGGAACTGCCGACGCCGAAGGAAATCCATTCCTTCCTCGATGAATACGTCATCGGGCAGCCGCAGGCCAAGCGGGTCCTGTCCGTGGCGGTCTACAACCACTACAAGCGGCTCGAGTCCTACAAGCACCGCGACGATGTCGAGCTGGCCAAGAGCAACATCCTGCTGATCGGCCCGACCGGCTCGGGCAAGACGCTGCTGGCCGAGACGCTGGCGCGGATGCTGAACGTGCCGTTCACGATCGCCGACGCCACGACGCTGACCGAAGCCGGTTACGTCGGCGAAGACGTCGAGAACATCATCCAGAAGCTGCTGCAGAAGTGCGATTACGACGTCGACAAGGCGCAGACCGGGATCGTCTACATCGACGAGATCGACAAGATCTCGCGCAAGGCCGAAAATCCGTCGATCACCCGCGACGTGTCCGGCGAGGGCGTGCAGCAGGCGCTGCTCAAGCTGATCGAGGGCACCATGGCCTCGGTCCCGCCTCAAGGCGGTCGCAAGCACCCGCAGCAGGAATTCCTGCAGGTCGATACCCGCAACATCCTGTTCGTCTGTGGAGGTGCGTTCGCGGGCCTCGACAAGGTCATCCAGGACCGCTCCGAAGCCGCCGGCATCGGCTTCCGCGCGCAGGTCAAGGGCAAGAGCGATTTCAACCCGTCCGAACTGGTCGCCACCGTCGAGCCGGAAGACCTGATCCGCTACGGACTGATCCCGGAGTTCGTCGGCCGCCTGCCGGTGGTCGCCACGCTCCGCGAACTCGACGAGGAGGCGCTGGTGCGTATCCTGGTCGAGCCGAAGAACGCCGTGATCAAGCAGTTCCACAAGCTGTTCGACATGGAAGGCTGCGAGCTCGAAGTGCGCGATGACGCGCTGCACGCCATCGCGCGCAGAGCGATGGAGCGCAAGACCGGCGCCCGGGGGCTTCGCACGATCATGGAGAACGTCCTGCTCGACAGCATGTACGAGCTGCCGTCGATGGAGGACGTGGCCAAGATCGTCGTCGATGAGGCCGTGATCAACGGCGAGTCCGAGCCGTACATGATCTACGAGAGCAGCAAGCGCGCCTCCGGCGATTCCTGAATCGGTCGCCGCGCCTGCGGGCGCCCATCCTGCCGGTCCGCGCGGCGCTCCTCCGGACCAGCGACCCCCGGTGCGGAATCACGCCTCTGCGCTTGAATCGCACCCTCCGTGTGCCAATATAGAAGCGTACTTCCCGAATCGCTGACGGCGCGACTGCGCCCCGAGGATCCCATGGCTTCGTCCACCACTTCAGACACCCCGTCGCTCGAATCGACCCGCCAGCCGACGCCGGTGCTGAGCCTGCGCGATGTCGTGGTCTATCCGCACATGGTCATTCCGCTGTTCGTCGGCCGCGAGCGCTCGGTCAAAGCGCTCGACGAGGCGATGAACGTAGACAAGCGGATTCTGCTGATTACGCAGAAGAGCCCTGAAACCGAGGAGCCGGCGGCCGAGGATCTCTTCGAGTTCGGCACGCTGGCGACGATCCTGCAGATGCTGCGTCTTCCGGACGGCACCACCAAGGTGCTGGTCGAGGGCGTGGAACGCGTCCGTATCGACCAACTCGACGAAGACCCGGGCTACCTGGCCGGCCGCTGGACCGCCATGCCGGCGACCAGTGAGGATGACGAGGCCACGATCGACGTCGCCGCGCGCAGCCTGCTCAGCCTGTTCGAACAGTACGTCAAGCTCAGCCGGAAAATCCCGGCCGAGCTCCTGACCACGCTGGCCGGGATCAACGACGTCAGCCGCCAGGCCGATACCATTGCCGCGCACCTGGGCATCCGGATCGAAGACAAGCAGCGGGTGCTGGAGACCGCGGACCTGCGGGAGCGGATCGAGCAGCTGATGGCGTTGATCGAAGGCGAGATCGACGTGCTCAAACTGGAAAAGCGCATCCGGGGCCGGGTCAAGACCCAGATGGAGAAGAGCCAGCGCGAGTACTACCTCAACGAACAGATGAAGGCCATCCAGAAGGAACTGGGTGACCTCGATGAATCCGGCAATGACCTGGGCGACCTCGAAAAGCAGATCGAGGAGGCCGGGATGCCGAGCGAAGCGCTGGAGAAGGCGCAGAGCGAGTTCAACAAGCTCAAGATGATGTCGCCGATGTCGGCCGAGGCGACCGTGGTCCGGAACTACCTGGACTGGATGCTGGCCGTGCCCTGGAAGAAGCGCAGCCGGGTTCGCCACGATCTGAAGAAGGCCGAGGACATCCTCGAGTCGGATCACTTCGGCCTCGAGCGGGTCAAGGAGCGGATTCTCGAGTACCTGGCCGTGCAGCAGCGGGTCAAGAAGCTCAGAGGCCCGATCCTTTGCCTGGTCGGTCCGCCCGGCGTAGGCAAGACCTCGCTGGGTCGTTCGATCGCTCGCGCGACCGGTCGCGAGTTCATTCGTATGAGTCTCGGCGGCGTGCGCGACGAGGCAGAAATTCGCGGCCACCGCCGGACCTACATCGGATCGATGCCCGGCCGGGTCGTCCAGAACATGTCGAAGGTAGGCACCCGGAATCCGCTTTTCATGCTCGACGAGCTGGACAAGATGAGCATGGATTTCCGCGGCGATCCATCATCGGCGCTGCTCGAGGTGCTGGACCCGGAGCAGAACAGTACCTTCTCGGACCATTACCTGGAAGTCGACTACGACCTCTCCGAAGTGATGTTCCTGGCAACCGCGAATTCGCTGAATATTCCGGCGCCGTTGCTCGACCGGATGGAGATCATCCGGATCCCGGGCTACACCGAAGACGAGAAGCTCAACATCGCGCGGCGCTATCTGCTGCCGAAGCAGATCGAGCAGCATGGCCTGAAGGACGATGAGCTCACGGTCAGCGATACTGCCCTGACCGACATCATCCGCTACTACACCCGCGAGGCGGGCGTGCGGAACGTCGAGCGCGAGCTGGCGAAGATCTGCCGCAAGGTGGTCAAGGAACTGAGCCTGGACAAGAAACTCGAGAAGCGCCAGGTCACGACCCGGAATCTCGACAAGTACCTGGGCGTGCGCCGGTTCCGCTTCGGTCGGGCCGAAGAACGAAACGAGATCGGTCAGGTCACCGGGCTGGCCTGGACCGAAGTCGGCGGCGAGCTGCTGCAGATCGAAGCCAGCGCGGTGCCCGGGAAGGGGAAGCTGACCCAGACCGGTCAGCTCGGTAGCGTGATGCAGGAATCCGTGCAGGCCGCACTCTCGGTCGTCCGATCGCGCACCGAAGCTCTTGGCCTGGATCCGGATTTCCACCAGAAGAAGGACCTGCACGTCCATGTTCCGGAGGGCGCTACACCGAAGGACGGTCCCTCGGCCGGTATCGCGATGGTCACTGCGCTGGTGTCTGTATTGACCGGCGTACCGGTGCGGGCCGACGTTGCGATGACCGGTGAGATCACGCTCCGCGGGCGCGTGCTTCCGATCGGCGGGCTGAAGGAAAAGCTGCTCGCTGCGCTCCGGGGAGGAATCCGTATCGCCCTGATTCCAAAGGAAAATGAGAAGGACCTGGCGGAGATTCCGGACCGCATCAAGAAGGACCTGGACATCCGCCCGGTGGAATGGATCGACGAGGTGCTGGATATCGCGCTGGTCGGACAGCCGGCCGGCGAGCCGCTGGCCTCGTCGTCGAGCGGGAACGAGGAGGCCGAAAAGACCGTCCGCCCGCATTGATTCATGGACGGTCCGCTCCGTTTTTGGATATACTCGTCGTTTCGGCGCCGGTTAGGGCCGGAAAGGCACGTCGAACAGCGCGTGGCGCTGTTCGTCCGACCTGAATCACCTTGGTTGATGCGGTCTCCGGCGTGATATACCATCGACGCGTGGCGGGCCCGGAACGGGAGCGACGGGGACATCCGGTTGCCCACCGAATCAAGGGGAAGACACGCTCGATAACGAATAACTGGAGTACGGATCACTATGAACAAATCGGAACTCGTTGACGCCATCGCCGAGCATGCGGACATCTCCAAGGCAGATGCCGGTCGCGCTCTCGAAGGCATGATCACCGCCGTTACCAAGGCTCTCAAGAAGGGCGACACTGTTTCCCTGGTCGGCTTCGGCACCTTCTCGGTGAAGAAGCGCGCCGCACGCACGGGTCGCAATCCGGCAACCGGCGAATCGATCAAGATCAAGGCCTCGAAGACGCCGTCCTTCAAGGCTGGTAAAGGCTTCAAGGACGCGATAAAATAAACGGCTTAGCGTCCCGGGTGCTTAGCTCAGCTGGAAGAGCATCGCCCTTACAAGGCGAGGGTCGGCGGTTCGAGCCCGTCAGCACCCACCAGCAGTTCAAGGAGTGGTAGTTCAGTTGGTTAGAATACCGGCCTGTCACGCCGGGGGTCGCGGGTTCGAGTCCCGTCCACTCCGCCAAATCTGAACCGGGGCGCCGACATCGGCGCCCCGTTTTTTTATCCGGAGCTCGAGTCCGGTCCGGCCGGGCTCCTGACTTCATCGGGAACCGTCAACCGCAATCGCTGCCGCTACACGGGGTCTTTCTTCCATGCTTCAAGCCATCCGCGACCGGGTCACCGGGGTCGTCGCCTTCATCATCCTCGGCCTGCTGGCCGTGCCGTTCCTGTTCTTCGGGGTCGACAGCTACATCCGCGACGTGCCGCAGGACGTGATCGCCGAGGTCGGTGACGAGACGATCACGATCACCGAATTCCAGACCGAATTCGCCCGCTATCGAGCCCAGCTGCGCAATCAGCTCGGCGAGAACTACAACGATCTCGAGGTCAATCGCCCGGAGCGCCGCCGCGAATACCTTGAACAGATGATCGACCAGCGCCTGCTGGCCGGTTACGCACGGGAACTCGGTCTGACGATCAGCCCGGCGACCCTGCTCGAGGTCATCCGCGGGATTCCGGCCTTCCAGATCAACGGCCGGTTCGATCCTGAAATCTATCGCCAGCGCCTGCAGTCCAGCGGTCAGACGGTGCAGCGCTTCGAGCAGGAACTGCGGCGCGACCTGCTACTGCAGGAACTGCCGGCGGCGGTGTCCGGCTCGTCGTTCGTCAGCGACGCGGACGTCGACGACTGGCTGCGCATCCAGCAGCAGCAGCGTGAAGTGGCGCTGCTGCCGATCGACAGTACGCCGTATCGTGACCCGGACGCGATTACCGAGGATGCGATTGCCGAGTACTACGAAGCCAACACCAGCCAGTTCATGCGGCCGGAAGAAATCACGGTCGAGTTCGTCGAACTCGATACCGCAGTCATGGTCGCGGACGAACAGCTCGATGATCAGGAGCTCCGGAATCGATACGAGGCGGTCAAGGCCCGCTTCATTACCGCCGAGGAACGCCGCGCGGCGCACATCCTGATCAATGCCGGCGACGAGCGGACCGATGCCGAAGCCGAGGCGCTGGCGCGAGACGTTCGCGATCGCCTGGAGGCCGGTGAAGATTTCGCCGCGCTGGCCGAAGAACTGTCCGACGACCCCGTGTCGGCCGCTGACGGCGGCGACCTGGGCTGGCTGGAGCCCGGCATCATCGATGAGGCGTTCGACGAAGAGCTGTTCGCGATGGCCCCGGGCTCGATCTCCGAGCCGGTCCGATCGGAGTTCGGCTGGCACGTCATCCGGCTCGACGAAATCCGGGAACCGCGCGGCCAGACCTTCGAGGAAGCGCGCGACGAGATTGCCGAGGAGCTGCGCGCCGAGCGTGCCGAGGAGATGTACTTCGAACTCAGCGAGCGGCTGATCGATCTCGTCTACGCCGATCCGACCGGATTGCAGGCCATTGCCGAGGATCTCGGGCTGGTGCTGCAGACGGCGGGGCCTTTCTCGCGCTTCTCCGCCGAGGGCCTGATGGCGGAGCCGGCGGTTCTGGAAGCCGCGTTCTCCGACCTGGTCCTGGTCGAGCGTCAGGCCAGCGAGCCGGTCGAGATCGGCGACAACCGGGCCGTGGTGGTCCGGGTCACCGACTACCAGCCGTCGATGCCGCGCGAGCTGGAGGCCGTCGCCAATGAAATCCGTCAGCAGCTGGCGCGCGATGCCGCCCAGCAGGCCGCGCGCGAATATGGCGAGAGCCTGATCGAGCGCGTCCGCAGCGGCGAGGCCACATTGGCCGAGATCGCCGAGGCGGAGTCGCTGGAACTCGATCAGCGCAGCGTCACGCGACGCGACTTCGACCTTGTCGGCGCGGTGCGCGAGGGGATCTTCCGGATGTCCGAGCCGGCCGATGCCGAGACTCGCTACGAACTGATCGACCGTGGGCAGGGCTGGACGCTGGTCGCGTTGCAAGACGTCATACCGGGCACTCCGGCGACGGCCGACGATGCCCAGCGGAACAATGCTCGCCAGCAGCTGCAATTTGCATGGACCGGTCGGGAAGTCCAGGGCCTGCTGGCCTGGCTTCGAGCCAATACCGAGATCATCGTCGCCGACGAGCGGCTCGAGTGATTCCGGGCGTCCGGCGCAGGCCGGACGCGTCTCGCATTCAGGACGCGGCGCCCTCTTCGGACGGCGCCGCTTCTCGTTTCAGGAAATCGTATTCGTTTTCCATCCGGTCGGTGCCCATCCACTTGTCCCACCAGCGGAAGTACAGCGCGTAGTTGGTCCGTGGGTTCTTGTGATGCAGATCGTGATGAGCGGCCGTGATCAGGTTGCGTCCCGGCCAGCTCCGCAGCCACCAGGTCGGGAGAATCTCCCATCCCGAATGGTTCAGTACCGCTGCCAGCGTCATCAGGGTGAGGATGAACAGGGCCGCGCCAACGTGGATCGGCAGCACCAGCGCGAGCAGCGGCAGGAACAGCGCGCCGACCACCGACTCCCAGGGATGGAACGAGAACGCGGCCCATGGCGTCGGCGGGCGGGACTCGTGATGCACGCGATGGACGACCGGAAAGATCCTGCGGTGGTGCATGATCCGGTGCGTCCAGTAGAAATAGGTGTCGTGCAGGAACAGGTACAGGAAGATGCTGACCGGGACGTACCAGAGGGGGAATGCCGACAGATCGGTGTAGACGGCCGTGCCGCCGAGCTTCCACAGCTCGATCACGACGGCGGCAGGTGCAGCATAGATGAACGAAGACCACAGTGACCAACGGATCTCTCGCCCGACCGAGCCCGGCGCTGGCTGTCCGTTCATCAGCTTGATCGCGTGGACCTTCTCCGGTGGACGTCCCCAGAGCAGCCAGTAGAACAGCCCGGAAATCAGCGCGTAGCGCAGCGCGATGATCGCGGTCAGGCCGAGAAAGGTCACGAGCAGGGACAGCGGCGGAATCTGGGAAAGCATGGGTCGTTGGTTGGCGGCCTGCCGATAGTGTAGGTCAGGCGCAGTGGCATGATCGTCACATGGACCCGGTTTGACCTGACGCAAGAATCTGCGGCCACTCGCTCGGCATCATCCGGGTTCGGACCCTCCAGGACCCTCTCATGAATACCGAACCGATCCAGGCCAGCTACGGCCGTTGTCTGCGTGACAGGAATTTCATCACCGGCTTCTACCAGCGGCTCCAGGGCAAGGATCCCGAGGTCGAGCAGATGTTCGCGCACACCCACTGGCCCCAGCAGCAGAAGGCGCTGCGGCGAGGAATCTCGGCCGCACTGACCTTCGCCGGCGGCAGCAACATCGTCCAGGGCGTCATGGACCAGATGGCGGAAGTGCATTCGCGTCGCGGCCGAGCGCCGGTTCCGCCCGACTACTACACCTACTGGATGGACAGCCTGATGGAATCGGTCCGCGAGCACGATCCGAAACTGACGCCCAAGCTCGAGGCCGGCTGGCGGGACGCGCTCGAGGTCACCTGCCGGTTCTTCATCGAGCGCTACTGACGGCTGCGCCCGAGCGACTGCTCGATGACCCGTCCTTCGGGCGTCTCGGCCCAGCGCAGCGTGACGTTGGGGCCGACCAGGCGCACGCCGCCGACGCTTCGTTCGCCTCCGTCGGCGCTGAACTCGAAGCGATAGCGCCGTTCGAGTTGCAGCCCGCGGTCGCCGCGGACCGGCCGCAGCCGAGCCAGCGCGACCGTTTCGTCGAGCAGCTGCCAGCCTTCGTCGCGGCACAGCACCCGCGCCGCGGCGATGGCTCGATCGCGCGCCGCCACCGCGCCGGCCCACCACAGTCCGACCGCCGCCAGTGCGAGCAGCAGCGGGATCACGGCCTCCGGCGATCCGTTCATCGACGTTGTCCGAGCAGCACGTAGGTCGCGCCGCTGCCACCGTCGCCGGGCCGCGCGGCAGTGAAGGCCAGCACCCGCGGGTGCCGACTCAGCGTGCGCGCCGTGGCCGCTTTGAGCCGCGGTCCGCCGGGCCCGGATCTCAGGCCCTTGCCGTGAATGATCTTGACGCAGGAGCGGCCCGCGCTCAGTGCATCGTCGAGAAACAGCCGGATCGAGCGGGTCGCGGCCTCGACGTTCATCTGGTGCAGGTCGATCTCGTCCTGGACCTGCCAGTGACCGCGCCGCAGCCTCACGAGCACCCGTCGCTGCAGGCCCGGCCGCAGCCACTGCAGTTCTTCGCCGGTCTCGAGCAGTTCCTCGCCGGGGGCCGCAGCGGCCAGTTCGTCGAGCACCCGGGCCTCGTCGTGCTCACGCATGCGCGGGTGGGGCCGGGCGCGCTCGGGGCGCGACTCGGCCCGCTCGGAGCGGATTCGACGAACCGGTCCTACCGCGTCGCGGAATGTGCTGAAGTCGTCGGGATCGTCGCTCATCGGAGTCCTCGGGCGTTCGGGCCGCGTCGCACATCGGGTGACGCTCGGCCGAAATGCGGGTCGGTCGATCCATTATAGTGACGGCTCCGCGGACAGCGCTCCGTCAAACCCGTTTCGACAACACGAGGCCTCACGCCCGCATGCATATCCTGATCAGCAACGATGACGGTCTCGACGCGACCGGCATCCGGATGCTGGCCGAACAGATCGGCCGGCACGTCGACCACGTCACGATCGTCGCGCCCGACCGCGACCGTTCCGGTGCCAGCAATTCGCTGACGCTGGACCGGCCGATCCGGGTCGAAAAGCGCGATGATCGTATCTACAAGGTCTTCGGCACGCCGACCGACTGCGTCCACATCGGCATCACCGGCCTCCTCGAGAAGGAGCCGGACATGGTGATCTCGGGCGTCAACAATGGCGGCAACCTCGGCGACGACGTGCTCTATTCGGGGACCGTTGCCGCCGCCATGGAAGGGCGGTTCCTCGGCCTGCCGGCCATGGCGGTATCGCTGGTCTACGACGGCGGGCGGGCGCGGCATTTCGACAGCGGTGCGCGCGCGGCCAAGATCCTGATGCGCCGGCTGTTCGAGGAGCCCCTGCCGGCCGATACCATCCTCAACGTCAACGTGCCGGACCTGCCCTGGAACGAGATTCGCGGCTTCGAGACCACCCGGCTGGGCCATCGGCATCGCTCGGAGGATGTGATCCCGATCGAGGACCCGCGCGGTCGCACCTTTTTCTGGATCGGTGCGCCGGGCGACGAGGAAGACAACGGGCCGGGCACCGATTTCAATGCGATCCGCCGCGGCTACGTCTCGGTCACCCCGATCCATGTCGACCTGACCCGCTACCAGGCGCTCGACCCGGTCGGCCAGTGGGTGGCGCGGATCGATCCCCGGGCCGAGGACGACGATCAATGAACGCGGAGTCGCTGGTGCGCGGAATCGGCATGACGTCGGAACGCACGCGGCGTCGCCTGATCGAACAGCTGCGTGCTGAAGGCATTGCCAACGAAGCGGTGCTCGAGGTCATTGCCCGTACCCCGCGCCACCTGTTCGTCGACGAGGCCCTGTCCTCGCGTGCCTACGAGAACAGCGCGTTGCCGATCGGCCGCGGCCAGACGATTTCACAGCCGCTGGTCGTCGCCAGGATGACCGAGGCGGTGCTGACCGGCCCGCGGCTGGGCAAGGTGCTCGAGATCGGCACCGGGTCGGGCTACCAGGCCGCGATCCTGGCCCAGCTGGCCGACCAGGTCTTCACCACCGAACGGATCGGGGAACTGGCCCGGCAGGCCAAGCAGCGGCTGCATCGTCTGAAGCTGCACAATGTTTTCGTGCGGCATCTCGACGGCCGCGACGGCTGGCCGAGCCAGGCGCCGTTCGACGCGATCCTTGTGACCGCCGGCGGCCAGGTGCCGGACGCCCTCTACGACCAGCTCGCCGAAGGCGGCGTCCTGATCGCACCGGTCGGTGAGCCCGGCCGCGTCCAGCATCTCGAACGGGTGGTCCGCACCGCCGACGGCCTGGAGCGCGAGACGCTGGGCGCCGTCAGTTTCGTGCCGCTGCTCGAGGGGCTGGACTGAGCCGCATGCGTCTGTTCCGTCCCATCTACGACCGGGTGCTGCTCTGGTCCCGGCATCGGCACGCGCGCCGCTACCTCGGCGTGCTCAGTTTCGCCGAGTCGGTGTTCTTTCCGATTCCGCCGGACGTGATGCTCGCGCCGATGGTGCTGGCACGCCGCGACGAGGCGTGGTCGCTGGCGCTGTTGACGACCGTGACCTCGGTGCTCGGTGGGCTGGCCGGCTACCTGATCGGCTGGCTGGCGCTGGACCTCGTGTTCCCGCTGGTCGAGCGGGTCGGTTACGTCGACGAGTACTTCAGCGCGGTCGAGATGTTCGAGACCTGGGGCATCGCGTTCGTGATCGTGGCCGGGTTCACTCCGATCCCGTTCAAGATCATCACCATCGCCGGCGGCGCGCTGCTGATGCCGCTGCCGGCGTTCGTGCTGGGCTGCGTGATCGGCCGCGGCGCGCGGTTCTTCCTGGTCGCCGGGCTGATCCGGGCCGGCGGGGAGCGGATGGCCGAGCAGCTTCGCGACTGGGTCGATGCGCTGGGCTGGCTGGTCGTCGGCGTCGTGGCGATCGCAGCGATCATCCTGGGGGTCCGGGGGTGACCGGAGCGCAGCGCCGTCTCGTCGGGGCGTGGCTCCTCGTCGGGGCAGCGTTGTTGTCCGGCTGCGGTGCGCCGGGCCCGCTGATGCCGGACCCGCATTCGCAGAACCGAAGCGCGCCGGCGGCGTCGGCCCCGACGGTGTACCGGGTCGTGCGCGGCGACACGCTGTATTCGATCGCGTTTCGCTACGGTCTGGACTGGCGCGAGGTGGCGCGCTGGAACGGGATCGCCGCACCGTATACGATCCGGGTCGGCCAGCCGATCGCCCTGCGGCGCCCGGGCCGGCTGCCGAGCGAAACGGCCACGCGCACCGAACCGGCCGTTCGACCCGCACCGCGCCCGTCGTCCCCGCTGCCCGAGTCGCCGCCCGAGTCGCGGTCGGAACCGGAGCAGGAACCGGAACTGGAACCGCGCGCGACGCCACCGACCGCTGCGGGCAGTACCGCGCCGATTCCGACTGCGGCCACGCGCCGCGTGGCCGGCGTCGATTGGCGCTGGCCGACCGCCGGCACGGTGGCGCGCGGCTTCAATCCGGGCGATACCCGCAAAGGCATCCTGATCGCCGGGACCCCGGGCCAGCCGGTCCGGGCTGCGGCCGGCGGCACCGTCGTCTACAGCGGCAGCGGTCTGATCGGCTACGGTGAGTTGATCATCATCAAGCACAACGACCGGATGCTGTCGGCCTATGCCCACAATCGCGAGCGTTCGGTCGGGGAGGGGGTCGCGGTGCGTGCCGGCCAGCAGATCGCGACTCTCGGCCGCAACGAGCGCGACGAGCCGGTACTCCACTTCGAGATTCGTCGGGATGGTCAGCCGGTCGATCCGACCGGCTACCTGCCGCAGCGCTGAGACCTCAGTTCGCCGGTTCCCAGATCAGCGCCGCCAGCACGCGGCGTTCCTCGCTGGCCAGCACGTTGAAGGTGCGTGCGGCCGATTCCAGCGTCATCACCTCCAGTCCGATGCCGGCCTCGAGAAAAGCTGCCTGGGTGTCGCGCGGCGGGAACGTCAGCGCACGGCCCGAAGCCAGCAGCACCACGTCCGGCCGCTGCGCGAGGATCGGAGCGATCGCATCGCGGTCGACGGCGCCGACGTCGGTCACGGGCCATGCCTCCGGCGCCTGCACCGGCGACAGCAGCAGGCTCTCGCGCCACGGCGTATCGACGATCCGGATCGCATCGTCGGTGAGGGAATGGATGAAGTACTGGCCGTCGGGGCGGTGTTCGCTCAGTTGCATGGCTAGGACAATCAGCGGGGCAGTTGGATGCGCGGGTTCTCGGGATGGCGGCGATAGAGGCAGACGACCTGGCCGATCTGCTGGACCGGGGCCGCGCCGGTCGACGAGGCCAGATCCTCGGCCCAGGCCTTGCGCTGCTCGCGGTCGCCGCGCAATTTGACCTTGATCAGCTCGTGGCTGTCGAGCGCCAGCTCCACTTCGGCCCGGACGTTGGCGGTCAGGCCCTTGTCGGCCACCATCACCACCGGATCCAGTTGGTGGCAGAGGCCGCGCAGGTGGCGAATCTGGGTTCGTGTGAGGTCCATCGGGATCATCCGGAAACGAGCAGGAGCCTAGTGTATCCCGCCTGACGCGCGGTTACTTCCAGCGAGTCGGAAAGCGCGTGGCTGCAACGCCGGTCGCGCCGGGAATGGCGGCGTCCATGCCAAGCGACGGAATGCCGCGGACGATCGCTCTCCGGCCCGTCCTCCGGCAGCGCGCCTGGACGATATCGCGGTGTTGCCCCCTGGGTTGAAGGCGGCTCATTCACTGCGGATCGCGCCTTGCGCTGCTGGCTGGGGCATGCGCTACACGTCAAAGCGTGCGCGGCGAGGCGGCGCTGGATACCAGTCGGTCGCGGTTACGCGTCCCGCCTACAATAGCCGGCTGCGAACACCGAACCCCGGAGGCCCCCGTGACTGAACCGAATCGCGACGACCTGCTCGACGCGCTGCGCGCGCTCGACGACCCCGACGCCGGCGCGCCGCTGGCCGACGCCGTGCGCGGCGTCGCGGTCCGCGACGGCAAGGTCGCGGTCGACGTCAGGCTCGGCTATCCAGCGCGCGGATCGGCCGCGCGCCTCGAGCAGCGCATCCGGGCCTGCCTCGGCGCTTTCGACGCCGTCGACGCCGTCAGTGTCGATCTGGAGACGAAGATCGCCACGCACGCAGTGCAGGGTGGGCTGAAGCCACTGGATGGCGTGCGCAATGTGATCGCCGTGGCCTCCGGCAAGGGCGGGGTCGGCAAGTCCACCGTCGCGGCCAACCTCGCCCTGGCGCTGGCCGCCGAGGGCGCCCGGGTCGGGGTGCTCGATGCCGATATCTACGGGCCCAGCCAGCCGCGCATGCTGGGCCTGAGCGGCAAGCCCGGCACCACCGAGAACCGGCGCATCCTGCCGCTGGAGGCGCACGGCATCCAGGCGATGAGTATCGGCGTGCTGGTCGCCGTCGACCAGGCGATGATCTGGCGCGGGCCGATGGCCACTCAGGCGCTGCAGCAGATGGTCTCCGAAACGCTGTGGGACGATCTCGACTACCTGATCATCGACCTGCCACCGGGCACCGGCGACGTCCAGCTGACGCTGGCCCAGCGCATCCCCGTGGCCGGCAGCGTGGTCGTGACCACGCCGCAGGACGTGGCCCTGGACGACGTGCGCCGCGCGGTTGCGATGTTCCGCAAGGTCAAGGTGCCGGTGCTTGGCGTCATCGAGAACATGAGCACCCACGTCTGCTCCAGCTGCGGCCACGAAGAAGCCGTTTTCGGCCACGGCGGCGGTGCGCGCATCGCCGACGAAACCGGCCTGCCGCTGCTCGGCCAGCTACCGCTGGAGGCGTCGCTCGGCCGTTCGACCGACCAGGGCGCGCCGCTGGTGGCCGCCGAGCCCGACGGCCCGGTGGCGATGCGGTTCCGCGAAATCGCTCGACGCACCACCGCCCGGCTGGCCCGGCAGGCGGCCAGCACATCGATCCGGATGCCGAAGATCACGATTTCCGACTGAACGAATGCGGAGACGCCGGGCGTCGGCAGCGTCCCGACCGGCTATTCTTCGTGCGAGACGTCGGCGCTTACTTTCACGGACCACCGGGCCCAGGCCCGCGAACAGGACGACACGCATGAGCATCAAATCGGACCGCTGGATTCGGCGCATGGCCGCCGAGCAAGGCATGATCGAACCCTTCGAAGCCGGCCAGGTCCGCGAGGCCGACGGCCGCAAACTGGTCTCCTACGGCACGTCGAGCTACGGTTACGACGTGCGCTGCGCCGACGAGTTCAAGATCTTCACCAACATCAATTCGGCGGTGGTCGATCCCAAACACTTCGACCCGGCCAGCTTCGTCGACGTCCAGGCCGACTCCTGCATCATCCCGCCCAACTCCTTTGCGCTGGCGCGCACCGTGGAGTATTTCCGGATTCCGCGCAACGTGCTGACGATCTGTCTCGGCAAGTCGACCTATGCGCGCTGCGGGATCATCGTCAACGTCACCCCGCTGGAGCCGGAGTGGGAGGGCCACGTCACCCTCGAATTTTCCAACACCACCCCGTTGCCGGCCCGGATCTATGCCCATGAGGGCGTGGCCCAGTTCCTGTTCCTCGAATCCGACGAGGAATGCGAGACCAGCTACAAGGATCGCGGCGGCAAGTACCAGGCCCAGCGGGGCGTCACGCTGCCGCGCGCTTGAGGGCGCGCGAGGGACTAGGGACTAGGGATTGGGGACGAGTAGGGCTGCGCTGACTACGGCCACTCGCCCCTGGTCCCTCGCCCCTCTGGCTAGCGCTGCAGTGGAGGGTGCTGGATCAGGGTGGCCGAGGTGGTGAAGGTCTGGCCGCCGCGCATGGCGACCAGCTCGATTTCGGTGCCGGGCGCCTGTTCGGCGATCCGGAGGGTGAATTCCCGGGCCGTGCCGACCGGGGCGCCGTCGGCCCGGATCAGGATGTCGCCGGGGCGCAGGCCGCCGCGCCAGGCCGGGCCGTCGCGGTAGATCTGGCTGATCTGGACGCCTTCGGGCTGCTGTTCGCCCTCGAGTGCGACCAGCGGCGGGTCGGCCAGGTTGGCGCCCAGCCAGCCGCGCTGGACCTGGCCGTAGCGCAGGATCTGCTCGAGCACGTCGGTGGCCAGCCGGGCCGAGATCGCGAAGCTGATGCCCTGGGCGCCGATGTCCTGGCTCAGCGAAGCGGAATTGATGCCGATGACCGCGCCCTCTGGGTTGACCAGTGCGCCGCCGCTGTTGCCGGAATTGATCGCCGCGTCGGTCTGGATGAAATCCTCGAACGCGGTCAGGTTCAGATCGCCGCGGCCGGTCGCGCTGATGATGCCGGCGGTGACGGTGTGGTTCAGCCCGAACGCGTTGCCGATCGCCAGCACGACGTCGCCGGGCCGGTGCCGGGTCTCGGTGTCGAACACTGCGGCAGGAAGGCCCTCCAGCTCGACTTTGAGCACCGCCAGGTCGGTGCCGGGATCGGTGCCGATCACCCGGGCCTCGGCCACCCGGCCGTCGAACAGCGAAACGAAGATGTTGTCGACGCCGTCGATCACATGGGCGGTGGTCAGGATGACGCCGTTCGGTGACACGATGACGCCCGAGCCCAGCCCGTTGCGCGGCCGCAGGACCTGGCGATCTCCGAACAACTGGCGGAACAGCACGTCACCGCCTTCCCGGATCATCGGCTCGCTGACCAGCGTGCGGGTGTAGATGCTGACCACCGATGGCGCGGTGCGGTTCACCGCGTCGGCGTAGCTGCGCACCGCCCCGTCCACGCTCGGCACCGTGCCGGTCGTCGGCAGCAGCTCCGGCCGGAACCAGACCAGCAGGAACGCGACCGCGAGGCCGGCCAGCACGATCTGGGCGAGGAACATGGCAAGACGCTTCATCGAAGAACGACGCGGATCGGGGACAATGCCTGCATTCTACGCGTCGATCCGGATCGAAACCGGTTTTCGGGGCGCCGGAGATTGAGCAGAACGTGAAATTTTCGGTAAAATAGAGGATTGACCAACGCCAGGTCCGCCCGCCGACCAGGCGCCGTGCGCGCCGAAATGCTCGGCGTCCGGGAGCGGACACCATGCCACAGCCTGCCGGAATCAGGAGTGCATTCATGACAGACAAGGAATCGCCCGCGTCGATCGAGCCCGCCCCGAACAAGGGACGACGCATGTTGCTGCTGGGCGGAACCGGGGTTCTAGGCGCAGTCGGCGCCGGCTTTGCCGCGTGGCCGTTCTTCGCGTCGTGGAAGCCCAGCGCCAAGGCGCGGGTCATCGGGGCGCCGGTCGAGGCGTTCATCGGCGAGCTGCAGCCCGGTCAGCTGATGAAGACCGTCTGGCGCGGCCAGACCATCGGCATCATGCGCCGCAACGAGCGGATGCTCGAGGACCTGCCGGAAATCAACTCGCAGCTGCGCGATCCGCAGAGCGAGAACAATCCGGATCAGCAGCCGCAGTACGCGCAGAATCTGCACCGCTCGATCAAGCCGGAAATCCTGATCCTGAACCTGCACTGCACGCACCTGGGGTGCGTGCCCGAGTTCCTGCCCGAAGTCGGCGCCCAGCCGTTCGAGGCGAACTGGAAGGGGGGCTTCTTCTGCCCGTGCCACAAGTCGAAGTTCGACCTGGCCGGCCGTGTCTACCAGGGTGTCCCCGCGCCCACGAACCTGATCGTTCCGCCCTACAGCTTCGTTGACGACGATACGGTCATAATCGGACAAGATCCTGAAGGAGCAGCCTGATCATGGCAAAGCCTGCAAGCAATTTCACGCGGCAGCTCGAGTCGGTCGGTAACTGGGTCGATCGGCGCCTTCCGGTATCGGATTTCTGGAAGGCGCACATCAGCGAGTACTACGCGCCAAAGAACTTCAACATCATGTATTTCTTCGGTTCGCTGGCGCTGCTGACCCTGGTCAACCAGATCGTTACCGGCATCTTCCTCACCATGCAGTACAAGCCGAGTGCCGCCGAGGCGTTCGCTTCGGTGGAATACATCATGCGTGACGTCGAATGGGGCTGGCTGATCCGGTACATGCATTCGACCGGCGCCTCGTTCTTCTTCATCGTCGTGTATCTGCACATGTTCCGCGGGCTGATGTACGGCTCCTACAAGAAGCCGCGCGAGCTGGTCTGGATCCTCGGCGTGTTCATTCTCCTGGTGCTGATGGCCGAAGCCTTCATGGGCTATGTGCTGCCTTGGGGCCAGATGTCCTACTGGGGTGCGCAGGTCATCATCTCGTTGTTCGGGGCGATTCCCTACGTCGGCGACGCATTGGTCGAATGGATTCGCGGAGACTTCTTCATCTCCGATGCCACTCTGAACCGATTCTTCGCGCTGCACGTCATCGCGCTGCCGCTGGCCTTGCTGCTTCTGGTGGTGCTGCACCTGGCTGCGTTGCATGAAGTCGGTTCGAACAATCCGGACGGCGTCGACATCAAGGCCAAGAAGGACGACCAGGGCCGGCCGCTGGACGGCATCCCGTTCCATCCGTACTACACCGTCAAGGACATCTTCGGCGTCGGCGTCTTCCTGACACTGTTCGCATTCGTGATCTTCTACGCGCCGACGGGCGGCGGGCTGATGCTGGAGAAGGACAACTTCATTCCGGCTGATCCGCTGGTCACACCGCAACACATCGTCCCGGTCTGGTACTTCACCACCTTCTACGCCATCCTCCAGGCCGTTCCGGACAAGCTCCTGGGCGTCATTCTGATGGGGGCCGCGATCGGCGTGCTCTTCCTGATGCCGTGGCTGGATCGGTCGAAGGTTCGGTCGATTCGCTACAAGGGACTGGGCAGCAAGATCCTGCTGACGCTTTTCGCGATCGCCTTCATTCGGCTCGGCATGCTCGGGCTGGCCGAAGGAACTTCGGCCCAGGTGCTGGAGGCGCGAATCTGGACGTTCGTCTACTTCGCGTTCTTCGCGCTGATGCCGTTTGTCACAAAGTACGAGAAAACCAAGCCTGTACCGGAACGGGTGACGAAATGATTCGATTCAAGTACTGGACCGCGTTCGTCGCGGGCACCCTGATCTCGGCCGTTCTGGCCCTTCCCGGCGCCTACGCGGCCGGTGGGTACGAGGGCCTCGAGGCGTCGGGCGCGAACGTGCACGACATGGCATCGCTGCAGCGCGGAGCGAAGTTCTTCGTCAACTACTGCCACAGTTGTCATTCAGCCGAGTACATGCGCTATCAGCGACTCGCCAAGGACATCGAGGGCCTCGATGAGCAAATGGTCGAGGAGAACCTGCTGTTCGGCGGGCAGGAAATTACCGATTACATGAAGGCTGCAATGCCCTATGAAACATCGGCGGACTGGTTCGGCAAGGCACCGCCCGATCTGACCCTGGTCGCCCGGTCCAAGGGCGGGGTGGACTGGGTGTACACCTTCATGAAGAGCTTCTACCTGACCGACCAGGGCTGGAATAACACAGTGCTCGAGAATGCCTCGATGCCGCACGTGCTCTGGGAACTGCAGGGCATCCAGCGGCCGGTGTACGAGACGGTCGTCGATGAGAACGGAGAAGAACAGACCCGGCTCAAGGAGCTCGTGCTCGACGAGCCGGGGATGATGACGCCGGACGAGTACAGCGCGGCGATGCGTGATCTTTCGGCGTTCCTGATCTACATGGGTGAGCCGGCCATCCTCGAACGGGAACGGCTCGGCATCTGGGTCCTGCTGTTCCTGGTCGTGTTCACCTTCCTTGCGTGGCTGCTGTACCACGAGTACTGGAAGGACGTGAAGAAGTGAGTGGCCGCAGAGCCGCCGGAGGGAGAGCTCGACCATGATGACGTTGTATTCGTCGGAGAACTGCCTGGACTGTCACCGGGTTCGGGTCGTTCTGGCCGAAAAAGGTCTGAACGTGGAAATCATCCACATCGAGCAGGACCGATCGGCCGTTGCCGACCTGGCCGAGCTCAGCCCGTACGGCGAGCCGCCGACCCTGGTCGACCGCGATCTGGTCGTCTATGGCACCTGGGTGGTGACCGAGTACCTGGATGAACGCTATCCACACCCGCCGCTGATGCCGGTCGACCCGGTCTCGCGATCGCGCCTGCGGCTGGCGTTGTACCGGATCCATCGCGATTGGATCGAGAACGGGCGGATCATCGAAACCTCGAGCGGTCCGAAGCGGATCGCCACTGCCCGCCAGCAGTTGCGCGACAGTATCATCGAGTCCGACCCGCTGTTCGGACTCTCGCCGTTCCTTCTGAACGATGAGCTCAGCCTGGTCGATTGTGCGTTGCTGCCGATGCTCTGGCGCCTGCCGACCTACGAGATCGATATGCCGGCCAAGTCGACCCGCAACATACAGCGCTACATGGAGCGGATGTTCGCGCGTGATGCCTTCCAGCGCAGCCTGACCGAAGTCGAGCGGGCCTTCCGCGAAGAAGAGCCGATCTGACCACCGATCCATGGCGCCCGGACCCACGGCGATGAGTTCCTCTCGCCCGTACCTGTTGCGGGCGCTGTACGAGTGGATCGTCGACAACGGTGCCACACCGCAGATCCTCGTTGACGGCACCGACGGCGAACTGCAGATTCCCGATTCAGTGCGATCCGGCGACAAGGTCGTGCTCAACATTTCGCCCAGCGCGGTCCGTGACCTCGACGTCGATCCCGACTACGTCAGCTTCGTCGCCCGCTTCTCGGGCGTATCGCACGGCGTCATCGTGCCGATCGGCGCGGTACTGGCCATCTACGCCCGCGAGAATGGCCAGGGCATGATGTTTCCGGAATCCGAAGACACCGCCGATGCGCCGTCGGACGGTCCGGGTCCGCGCCCCGTCCAGGGGCCGGCGCCGACCGAGCGGCCCGGCGAGGACGACGATGGGCCGGACGATGATCCCGACGGACCGGGCGGGGGCCGCAAGGGGCGGCCGAAGCTGAAGGTCATCAAGTAATTCCCGGTCAGCGGGCCCGCAGGATCCGCACCGGCGGCGTTTTCAGTACGTCGCGGTTGCCGAGCCAGCCGGCGCCGACGATCAGCACGACCGAGACTGTGAACCCCAGCACGAACAGCCCCGCTCCGGGGCGGTAGTCGAACCCGAAGAGTTCGCCGGCCAGCAGCCCGCCGACCATGGCCGCGCCGGCCACGGCGAGGCCGGCTGCGATCACCGCCATCACGCCGTACTCGACCAGCAGGCCGCCTCGGACCATCCTTCGTGGTGCGCCCAGCGTGCGCAGCAGCGCGGCTTCCGAGCGCCGCTGGTCGCGAGTGGCTTCCAGCGCGGCGAGCAGCACCACGAGGCCGGCGACCAGCGTGAAGGCGAACACTACTTGCGCGGCCCGACTGACCTGGTCGATGATCTGGAACACGCGATCGACCAGCGCGCCGACGTCGAGCAACGTCACGTTGGGCCGGTCGCGCGCGATCCGGTCCAGCGCCTCGAGCCGGTCGGGCGGAGCACGGAAGCTGGCGACGTACTGGTGGGGCAGATCGCCGGCGGCTTCCGGCGTCACGAGAATGAAGAAATTCACGTTGAACGAGCCCCAGTCGACCTCTCGAAGACTGGTGACCTCGCCAGAAAAGGTACGACCGCCGGCGTCGAAGGTCAGCCGATCCCCGAGCCCGACGCCGACCCGTTCGGCCCAGCGATTTGCCAGCGAAATCTCGCCGGTCGCGCCCGGCGACCAGAAGCGGCCCCGTTCGATGACGTTGGCCGGCGGCAATTCGTCGATCCATGACAGGTTGACCTGGCCGGTGAAGGCATTTTCCGGCGGGTCTTCGCCGGTGAGTTCGACCAGGTTGGCGTTGGCCATCGGCCGGACCTGCAGGCCGTCGACGCCCAGCGCGGCGAGGTCCTCGCGCAGCGCGTCGGCCTGGTCCGGCTGGATGTTGACCATGAAATGATCCGGCGTGTCGTCCGGCAGGCTGGCGCGCCACTGGTCGATCAGTTCGGTGCGCACGACCATCAGCAACAGCAGCGACATCAGGCCGAGTCCGAGCGCGGTGGTCTGAACGATGCTCATCGCCTGGCGCCGCCCAAGACCTGCCAACCCGAAGCGGTAGGTTCCGCGGACTCGATGGCCCAGCAAGCGCGTAATCCGGACTGCGCCCCAGGCCGTCAGCGCGAGCGCCAGCGCCAGCACTGCGCTGCCGCCGAGCACGTACAGCGCCAGCTTCGGCTGGCCGAGCTGAAGCACCGGCAGCAGCAGCGCGACGCCAACCGCCAGCAGCCAGCCCAGCGCGCCGGCCCGGGGGCGCTGATCGAGCGAACGGTTGAGAATCCGCATCGGCGGAACGTGGCGCAGCGCCGCGAGCGGCGGCAGCGCGAACCCGACGGCCAGCAGCAGCGTGAACGCAGCCAGGCCCGGCAGTGGCGCCAGCGATACCGGGGGCAGGGGTTCCTGAAGATTGCCGGCCAGGATTTCGGCGATCAGGTGCTGGCCGATCCCGCCGCCCAGCGCGCCCAGCGCGGCGGCACACAACACCAGCCCGAACAGCATCAGCAGCATCGCCCGCTGGATGACTGCGCCACGGGCGCCGAAGGCTTTCAGCACCGCCACCAGGTCTCGTTGCGCCTCGGCGAAGCGCAGCGCGGCAAGAAGCACCGCGACCGCGGCGAGAACCACCGCGGTCAGCGCGGCCACGGCGAGGAATCGGCGGGCCTGGTCGAGCGCTTCGGAAGTCTGGTTCTCGGCATCGCGGATCGTGGTCAGGCGCGTACGATCATCGAGGATCGGCCGGACGGCCTGCTCGTAGTCGGTCAGCGCATCGGCCGGACCCGCGACCAGCAGCCGGTGACGAGCGCGCGAGCCGGGGCCGAGCAGGCCGGCTTCGAGCAGGTCGGGCAGCGGCAGGATGAGCCGGGGTGCCAGCGCGAACGGCCCCTCGCCCCGGTCGGGTTCATAGGTCAGCAGGCGGGTCACGACCAGTTCGCGCTCGCCGACCCAGATCGGCTGGCCCGGATCGACCGCCAGCGCCCGCAGCCCGCGCGGTTCGATCCAGGCCTCGCCGGGCCCTGGCAGGCCGTCGGCGGGGCGGTCGGCATCTCCGGGCGCGTCGGCGATCTGCAGCCGACCGCGCAGCGGATAGCCGCCGCCGACGCCCTTGATCTCGAACAGCGCCGATTCGGTGTCGGAATAGACCACGGTGTCGAGTTCGAGGAGCCGCGCCGTCGATAGTCCGAGCGCCTCGGCCTGCTCGGCCAGCGCATCGGCAGGCCGTGCGCGGCTGCTGATGCGCAGGTCGGCGGCCAGCACTTCGCCGGCCTGGCGCTCCAGTGCCCGCCCGACCCGGTCGGTGAACAGTGTTACGGCGGTCAGCGCGGCTGCGGCGACGCCGAGACCGACGACCAGCATCCACAACGCGCCGGAGCGGCCCTGGCGCAGCAACAGCCGGCTGGAAAGTCGCCAGGCGTTCATGCCGGATCGGCCGCCTCGGCCTGCATCTCGAGCCGGCCGTCGGTGATCACGGCCGTTCGGTCGCAGCGCTGCGCCAGCGCCGGGTCGTGCGTGACCAGCACCAGTGACGTACCGTGGTCGCGGTGGATACGGAACAGCAGGTCGGCGACCTGGTCGCCGGTGCGGCGGTCGAGGTTGCCGGTCGGCTCGTCGGCGAACAGCAGCACCGGTCCGGGTGCAAACGCCCGCGCGATGGCGACGCGCTGCTGCTCGCCGCCCGACAGCTGTCGCGGGTAGTGGTCGAGCCGGTGATCCAGCCCGACCTCGCGCAGCGCGGCTTCGGCCGGTTCGCGCGGCGCGTGAACGCCGGCGATCTCGAGCGCGAGCATCACGTTTTCCCGCGCAGTGAGGCTGGGCATCAGGTGGAACGACTGGAACACGAAGCCGACCCGCTTTCGCCGCAGTTCGGCGCGGCCATCTTCGTCGAGGTCCTCCAGTGGCGCGCCGTCCAGCTGGATGCTGCCGGCGGTCGGCAGCTCCAGTCCGGCCAGCAGCCCGAGCAGCGTGGTCTTGCCCGAGCCCGAGGCGCCGATGATCGCCAGCGTTTCGCCCGGCATCAACGCGAGGTTGATATCGTGGAGAATATCGAGCCGCCCGCCGGGCGCGTCGACGTGGAAGCCCACGTCGCGGGCGAGCAGCAGCGGTTGGGCCGCGGTCGATGCGGCGTCGGAAGGAGAGTGTTCGCGTGTCACGTTGGTTTCGTTTCCTGTGGTTGATCGCAGTGCTTGCCGGTTCGTCCGCACAGGCCGCAACCGTCGTCGTCCTGGGCGACAGTCTGTCCGACGCCTACGGGATGGCGCGTGAAGCCGGCTGGGTCGCGCGCCTCGACGAGACCCTCGGCGCCGACCACCGGATCATCGACGGCAGCATCTCCGGCGACACTTCGTCCGGCGCGCTGGAGCGGCTCGACGGCCTGCTCGACGCTCATCCGGCCGACGTCCTGCTGGTCATTATCGGTGGAAACGACGGCCTGCGCGGGTTGCCGGCCGACGAGCTGAAGCGCAACCTCGAGCAGATCGTCGCCCGCGGTCAGCGCGCGGGCGCCGAGGTCCTGCTGATGCAGGTCCGCCTGCCGCCGAACCTGGGCCCCCGCTACGTGCGGGCGTTCGAAGCGGTCTACCCGGCAGTCGCCGAGTCCCGGGACGTGGAGTGGGTGCCGTTCTTTCTCGAGCCGCTGTTCGACGAGCCGGGGATGCTGATGGACGATGGCATCCATCCCACCGAGGCAGCCCAGCCACGGCTGGCCGAGTTGATCCGGCCGACCGTAGAAGCGGCGATCGCGCGGCTCGAAGAGGGTGTGCCGGTCGGCGACTGAGCGCGTCGACTTGTCCTGAGTCAACTGTCCCGGCCCGGTGGCCCGCTAGTCTGGCGTCCGGTTCATTCCAGGACGGAACACGCCGATGACCACGGACATCGGAACGCAGCCCGAAACGGCGCCCGCAGCCCCGGGGACGCCGTCGAACACTCTTTCGATCGCGATTTCCGGCAGCGGCGGGGCCGGTGTGATGACGGTCGGCGAACTGCTGCTCGACGCCGCCGCCCGGGCCGGTCTGTACGGCCGGATGGGTCGGACCTTCGGGCCGCAGATCCGGGGCGGCGAGGCCGCGGCGCTGCTGCGCCTGTCGAGTCGCCCCGTCGAGGGCGTCGGCGACGCCTACGACCTGCTGGTCGCGCTGGACTGGGGCAATATCGACCGGTTCGCCGACGAGATTCCGCTTGCCTCAGACAGTCGGGTGCTGTTCGAGGCCCGGGCCGGCGAAGTGCCCGAAATCATCGCGCGCACCGGCGCCCGGCTCCTCGAGCAGCCCTACGGCGAAATTGCCCGCGGCGTGCGCGGCGGGCGGTCGAACCTGGTGGTGCTCGGCCAGCTGGCGCGGATACTGGCGCTGGACCCCGAAGTCGTTCGCGATGCCGTGCGCGGCCGGTTCGGCGGCACGGCGATCGACACCGCGCTGGCGGTGCTGGACCTCGGACTGGACCGGGCGCCGCCCATCGATCGTCCCATCAAGCGGTCCAGCGCGGGCGCGACCGGCGGGTCGACGGCGTCCTTGCCGCCGGCTACGCCTCGCTGGAACCTCAGCGGCAACCAGGCAGCCGGGCTCGGCGCGCTGCGCGGCGGCGTGCGTTTCGTGGCCGCCTATCCGATCACGCCGGCCACCGACCTGCTCGAATGGCTGGCCGTCGAACTGCCGGCCGTCGAGGGTCACCTGGTCCAGGCCGAGGACGAACTGGCCGCCGTCAATATGTGCATCGGCGCGAGCTTCGGCGGCGTGCCGGCGATGACGGCGACTTCCGGGCCGGGCCTCGCGCTGATGCTCGAATCGGTGGGCCTGGCGGTGGCCGCCGAAGTGCCCATGGTCATCGTCGACGTGATGCGCGGCGGCCCGTCGACCGGGATCCCGACCAAGTCCGAGCAGACCGACCTCGACGTGGCCGTACACGGACTGCACGGCGAGGCGCCGCACCTCGTACTGGCGCCGCTGGGCGTGGCCGACTGCCTGTTCACGACCCAGTGGAGCGTTGAACTGGCCGAGGCGCTGCAGGTGCCGGCGCTGGTGCTGTCGGATCAGTCGCTGGCCCAGTCGCGGCTGGTCGTCGACGAACCGCCGGTGCGGGTCTCGCCGGCCACGCGCAGGCGCGCCGAAGCGCCCGGCGAAGGCTACCGCCGCTATGCGCTGACCGACGACGGCGTCTCGCCGATGGCCGTTCCCGGCACGCCCGGCGGCATGCACGTCGCCGACGGCCTGACCCACGACCCGCGCGGCCGTCCGTCGTCGCGCGCCTCGGACCATTCCGCCCAGCTCGACAAGCGACGCGACAAGCTGGTCGGCTTCGATTTCGGCGACGCCTGGGGCGAGGTCGATGGGGACGGATCGCTGGCCGTCATCACCTGGGGCTCCAGCACCGCGGCGGTGCGCGAAGCCGCCGCACGGCTCCGCGCGTCCGGACGGGCCGTGCGAACCATTGCGCTGCGACTGCTGTCGCCGCTGCCCGTCGAGGCCCTGACCCGAGCGCTGGACGGCGTCGAGCGTGCGATCGTCGTCGAGCACAATCACTCCGGCCAGCTCCACCGCCAGCTGCGGGCGGCCGCCGACTGGCCGTGTCCGCTGTTCGCCTGGCATCGCCCGGGTCCGCTGCCGCTGAGGCCCGGTGAACTGGTCGAGGTTATCGACGCCCGACTGACGGCCTGCAGCCCCCCCGAGGAGACTCCGGCATGAACGAACCCCTGACCGCTCGCGACTACAAGTCCGACGTCCACCCGGTCTGGTGCCCGGGCTGCGGCGACTTCGGCATTCTCAACGCGCTGACCAAGGCGATGGCCGCGCGCCAGCTGCCGCCGGAACACGTGGCCTTGATCTCCGGCATCGGCTGCTCGTCCCGCCTGCCGGCCTACCTGACGACCTACGGCTTCCACGGCGTGCACGGCCGGGCGCTGCCGCTGGCCACCGGACTGGCCGTGGCCCGGCCCGATCTCACCGTGGTGGCCATGGGCGGCGACGGCGACGGATTCTCGATCGGCGGCAACCACTTCATGCATGCCTGCCGGAGGAACGTCAACATGGTCTACCTGGTCATGGACAATGCGGTGTACGGCATGACCAAGGGCCAGGCCTCGCCGACCACCGAGACCGACTGGACCGGCAGCAAGCTGACGCCGGCCGGGACCCACATGCCGGCGTTCCGGCCGCTGGAAATCGCGCTGGCCTCCGGCTGCGCGTTCGTCGCCCGCGAATTCTCGGGCAACCCGAACGGCCTGGCGCGCCGGATCGACGAGGCGCTGGACTACCCCGGCTTCGCGTTCATCCAGGTGCTGTCGCCGTGCATCACCTACCGGCCCGAGCAGATGGGCTACAAGAAGATCGTCCACGACGATTTCGAGCCCACCGCCGTGCGCACCGAAGCGATGGCCCGCCTGCTCGACGACGACGGAATGACCACCGGCCTGCTGTTCAAGGCGCCGCCCGCGCCGTGGCAGGGCGACCCGGTGCCCGATCGCCATCGAGCGCCGGAGCGGGTCCTGCGCGTCGGAGCAGCTGCATGAGCGAACTCCGCCAGTTCCTGTCCCACGCCGTGGCGCTGGAAACCGATGCCGCGGAGCGTTACGACGAGCTGCACCGGGCGATGGACGTCCACCACAACGCCGAGATCGCCGAGCTGTTCGCGCAGATGGCGCACTATTCGCGCCTGCACCGGGCCGAGGCGCGCGAGCGCGCCGAGCGGGCCGGCGGGGTGCTCGCCATCGATCCCTGGGCATTCGAATGGGGCGGCGGGGAAAGCCCGGAAAGTGCGGCCACCGAGGCGGTGCACTACCGCATGAGCGCGCACGACGCGCTGGCCGTGGCGCTGGCCGCCGAGCGTTCGGCGCATGCCTTCTATGCCGGAGTGGCCTCGACCACCTCCGATGCCGAAGTGCGCGCGCTGGCCGAGGAATTCGCCGAAGAGGAGGGCGGACACGCTCGCGAGATCGAACGCTGGATCGAGCGCCTGCCGGACGAACCGGACGATGTCCTTGGCGACCTCGATCCACCGATGGACGTCGAATGAGCCACCCGACAACCTGACCGCGCGCCGGTGACGGGGCGCGCAACGGGCTATCCTATGCGCAGTCCGCTCCCGGAGCATCGAGTGTCCAGCGCCTCTGCCGATTCCCGACGCCGCTCGAGGCGCTGGCTGCTGCTGGCCGGCGCTGCAGTGCTGCTGTCGATGGTGATCGGTCTGCACCTGGGTCTGCTGCCGGCGCTCGCCACGCCGCGCCTGCTGACCTTCGGCGGCATCGCCGAGTTGCTGATCGCGGTTCTGCTGGCGACCATCCTGGTCACGCTGCAGGCCCGGGACCTGCCGGACCGGGCCCATGCGCTGCTGACCGCCGGGCTGGTGCTGTGGTTGGTCTCCTGCGTCAGCGACGTGCTCGACGAACTGGTCCAGCAGCCGCTCTGGGTGTCGGCCTTCGTCGAGGACGTGCCGCGGATCCTGGGCATGCTGCTGGCCAGCCTCGGACTGCTGGCGCTGATCCGTCACTCGTCCCGGATGATGCGCGAACTGCAGCGGCTCAGCCTGCGCGAGCCGCTGACCGGGCTGGGCAACCGGCGCCGCTTCAACCAGGTGGTCTCGGCGCGCCAGCGCCGGGGGTTCGGCCTGTTGCTGATGGACCTGGACCATTTCAAGCAGGTCAATGACCGTTTCGGCCACGCCGTAGGCGACGAAGTGCTCAGTCAGGTCGCCGAGGTCCTGCGCAGCCTGGCCCCCGATCCGGACGACCTGTTCCGACTCGGCGGGGAGGAATTCGCGCTGATCGTCGAACCCGACGACGATGCGACCCTGGACATCCTGGCCCGGCGGATCGGTCGGGCGGTCGCCGCCCTGCGGCCGCGCGATGATCTGAGCATCACCATGAGCCTCGGCGTCGGCCGGTCCCGGCCCGACGAGCCGCCGCTGGAGCTGATGCAACGGGTCGACCGCGCGCTCTACCAGGCCAAGTCCGAGGGCCGGAACCGGGTCGCCCTGGCCGCGGATTGACGACGCCCGCCGACGCACGGAAACGGGTAAGGTTGGCAACGACGATCCGTCCGGGCCGAGTCCGACCGGGTCTGCCCGTACCTTGCCCTTTCAAGCCCGAGAACGAACCCATGATCCGACGTCTACTCCTCGCCGCTCTGCTCGCCACCGTCGCCGTCCACGCCTCCGCGCAGACCCGCACGGTCTGGATGGAGACTACCCAAGGGCCGATTTACCTGGAACTGGACGAAGTCGCGGCCCCGATTGCCACAGCGAACTTCATCGACTACGTGGAGGAAGGTTTTTACGACGGATTGATTTTTTTCCGTGTCATTGAGGATTTCATAATCCAAGCAGGCTTTGTAGACGCTCAATTGAATGTTCGTCAGCCGACTCGGCCCCCAATCGCCGGCCAGCCTGACAACGGGTTGAGCGCCGCGCCCTATACGATCGCGATGGCCCAAATTCCGTCCGACATCAATAGCGCGACATCGCAATTTTTCATCAACACAGCCCAGAACAGTTCTCTAGATGAGGACTTTACGGTGTTTGGGGAAGTGATTGCTGGTCGGTCTACGGTCGACCGGATTCAGAGTGCCGAGACCTTCTTTGTCGACCAGTTTCCGTTCGGAAGTTACGACTTCCAGGACTTTCCGGCAACACCCGCCGAGATTGTTCGTGCGTTCGAGACCGACAACTACCCGCTCGTGCCGCTGCACACCGGTTCGTGGTTCGACCCGCAGAATCCCGGCCGCGGCCTGAACGTGGAGATCGCCAACGGCGGCAACTCCGGTAACGACGCCACGCTGGTGATCTACCTCTACGATTTCATCGACGGGCAGCAGTTCTGGCTGGCCGGCAACGTGAACTTCGACTTCGGCCCCTCGGCAGTGACCGTGCCGATGGTGATCCTGGAGGGTCCGCAGTTCGGCGACGCCTTCGACCCGGACGACCGGGTCATCGAGGAGTGGGGCACGATCACCTTCGAAGTCACCGGCTGCAATACCGCCGTGATGACCTACGACTCGCCGGCGTTCGGCAGCGGTGAGCGGCCGCTGACCCGGCTGACCCGACCGAACGACCTCGACAGCTGCGACGGGCTCTGATCGACCGGCGACCGACGGGTCCGGCCCTTCAGGCCTCCTCGCCGTCGGCCGCCGGAAACGCGAACGAGCGGCTGCCGTCTTCGGCGGTCAGTTCCAGTCGGCCCGTCGTCGCGTCGATCGCGGCCCGCCGGAACCCGGCCAGCGCGTCGAGGAACCGGTCCTCGACGTCCATCATGGCCTCCGGGCACATCATCTTCGTCGCCGCGGCCACGCCGACCTCGAACGCAGCGCCGTCCAGCGTGTAGGTCGCGGTGTACCGGTTGCAGCCCGCGCGGCCGAACACCCGCATCTCATCGGCGTCGAAGCCCATCGTGACCCGGACCCGATCGGGCACGGGCCGGTCGGCCACGGTCTCGAATACCCAGGTGGTGCCGGTCAATCGCTCGGCGTCCAGCGGCGGCGGGGCATCCGGTTCGGGGGTCATCGTGCAGGCGGCCAGGCCGAGCAGGCCGAACGCGCAGAGTGCAATTCCGATCGACGATCGCATGGTTTCTCCTTGGTCGGTGCGGGAAGGCTCACGAACGGCCGTCCCGGTCGGTGGTCCCGTCGGCGTCGGCCCCGGACGTCGATCGGCCGTGCTCGGGATGGCTCTCGTTGAACTCGCGGCCGAAGATCTGCCAGAACGCGATGAACAGCACGGCGATCAGCGGCCCGACAACGAAGCCATTGAGCCCGAACAGGGTCAGCCCGCCGAGTGTCGAGAGCAGCACCAGCCAGTCCGGCAGTTTGGTATCGCGGCCGACCAGGATGGGCCGCAGGATGTTGTCGGCCAGGCCGATGATCAGGATGCCGTAGAGGATCAGGATGGTGGCCGAGACCCAGTCGCCGATCGCGTAGAGGTAGATCGCTGCCGGCAGCCAGATCAGGCCGGCGCCGATCGCAGGGATCAGGCTGAGCACGGTCATGACCACGCCCCACAGCAGTGCGGCGGGAATCCCGAGAATCCAGAAGATCAGGCCGCCCAGCGCGCCCTGGACCATCGCGACGAACAGGTTGCCCTTGACCGTTGCCCGGGTCACTTCGGCGAACTTCTGGAACAGCAGCCGCTCGCGCTCGTCGCCCAGCGGCAGCGCATCGACCAGCTGCTCGACCAGCCGCCGTCCGTCGCGCAGCAGGAAGAAGGCGACGTACAGCATCAAGCCGAGTTTCAGGAAAAACGCGAAGGTGCCCTGGCCGACCGCCAGCGCGTTCTGGGCCAGGAAGCGACTGGTCGCGACCGCCGCATTGGCCAGGTTCTCTCGCACCGAACTCATGTCGATGTTGAAGCGCTCGAGCAGTGCCTGGACGGCCGGAAAAGCGCTCCGCACCTGGTCGATGTACTGGCCCGGCTGGATCTCGCCGGTGTCGATCTGGCGGTACAGCGCGATGCCCTGCTGGGCGAACGAGCCGAGCAGCAGCAGCACCGGCAGCACGACCAGCACCACGCAGGCCAGCAGCACGGTCAGCGCGGTCAGGTTGGGTCGGTCGCCCCAGGTCTTTTCCAGCCGGACCTGCAGCGGATGGAACAGCACCGCGATGATGCAGGCCCAGAGGATCGGCGCGAAGAAGGGCTTGAGCAGGAACAGGAACAGCCCGGTGACGACCGCGAGCAGGACCAGGAACATGCGCTGTTCGAGTTTCTCCATTCCGCTCGCTTCCAACCATCGGGACCGTCGACGACTATAGGCAATGCCGGGGCTGGCGGCAACCGGTGCCGGACGGATGCCGTATCCTTGTCGGACTTCCTCGTGATCGAGGCTCGTACGGGAACACGCTCGTGGCTGCGCTCCGCGTTCTGATCTTCAGCGAACATCCGCCGCTCGAGCCGGCCGGGCCCGCGCCCGGGCTGGCCGTTCGCCATACCCGGATGGCCGAAGCCCTCGCGGCCCGGGGCGCCGAGGTGACCTACGTCCATCCGGCCGGGTCGTCGAGCCCGGATTCGAGCCCGGGCGCGTCGACCCGGCCGTTCGAGATCCGCGGCCTGACCGAACCGGCGGCGCTGCGCGCGGAACTCCGGGAGCGCGCGCCCGACGTCGTGCTGCTCGGCTACTGGGAACTGGCCGACTGGCTGCCCGATGCCCTCGACGGCGCGCTGGTGCTGGACTACATTGCGCCGCGCGTGCTCGAGGGGCTGTTCGAGGATCGTTCGCGCCTGTCCGGGGACGTTCGGCGGCTGGTCGCGCTGCTGGCGCGCAGTCGACGGGTCCTGGTCGGCAATCGGCGACAGGCCGACCTGATGCTGCCCTGGCTGCTGCTGGCCGGCCACGACTGCCGGTACGCCACGCCGCTGCGCGTCGTTCCGATTGCCGGGCCCGTCGTGGAGACGAAGGCAGCGAAGGGGCCGGACGCGCGCGCGCCCTTGCGGGCCTTCCACGGCGGCCAGGACTGGCCGTGGCGCAGGTCGGCACGCTGGCTGGAGGCCGCCGCCGACGCCGACCCGCGCTGGCGCCTGGACCGCGCCGGCGGCGAGGAACCGCTCGCCGGGTTCGCCGACTACCTGGAGCGGCTCGATCGGGCCGACGTGCTGCTCGAGCTCTGCGACGACAATACCGAGCGCCGGTTCAGCCAGTCGTTCCGGATGACCGATGCGCTGGGTCGCGGGGTTCCCGTCATCGCCAATCGGTTCCTGCCGATGGCCGATGCGATCGAACGTCACGGCGCCGGCTGGCTGATCGATTCGCCCGAGGAGCTGGGGCCTCTGCTCCGCCGGCTGGCCGATCACCCCGGCGTCCTCGACGAGGCCGCCCGCGGTGCGCTGGCGTTGGCTCGCGATACCCTGGATATCGAACGATGCTACGGCGGGCTGCTCGACGAGTTCGAGCGTTTCGGCGACGAGCCGGCCGGTCCGCCGACCCGGCCATTGGCCCTGCGATCGCGGGACCGTGCGCCGTCGCAGTGGCGGCTGGCGTTGAGCACGGTGGTCGGCCAGTGGGTGCATCACCGGCTGCGAATGCCGTTCCATCGAGGGCTGCAGCGGCTGGCCCGAAACCGGCCCCGGCCCGGCGCGGACGGGCGCTGCTGGATCGTGGTCAGCCGGCCCGACCTGTTCCCGACCGATCATGGCGCCGCGGTCAAGATCGAGCGGACCGCGTGGGGCTTGTCGCACCACGTCGACCGGGTCGTATTACTGACCGACCGGCGCGACCGCTACTGGATCTACGAGCGCGGCGAACGGACCGAGCACCGGTTTCCCGTCGCTCTCCGCACGATCGGCTGGCCGCGCTCGGTCAACCTGCTGCGACTGATGCGCCGGGGGCTGCCGTATTCCAACGCCTTCCTCTACCTGCCGCTGGTCGATCGCGGCCTGCACGCGCGCCTGCTCTGGCTGCTCCGTCGGCACCCGGTCGAAGTGGTCCAGGCCGAGTTTCCGGCCTATGCGCACCCTGCGGTCTGGGCGGCCCGTCTGTTCGGTACCGGCGCGGTGCTGGTCGAGCACAACGTGGAGTTCCAGCGGATCGCCGAACAGGTGCCGGAGCTCGGTGAGCGCGGCGCGCAGCTGCTGCGGCGGACCGAAGTCGACCTTGCAAACGCCTGTGACCACGTCATCTGCGTATCGGATCGCGACCGGGACGACCTGGCCGCCGCCGGCGTGCATCCGGCCCGCCTGGTCACGGTCCCGCACGGCGTCGATCTCGAGCGCTTCCGGCAGGCCGAACCGGTCGATCTCAGGGCGAAGTACCGGCTGCCCGACGACCACGCGCTGCTGGTCTACCACGGCATCTATTCCTACCCGCCCAATCTCGAAGCCGTCGAGGAGCTTTCGACCGAGCTGCTGCCGCGGCTGGCCGGGCAGGGCGTCAAGGCCTCGGTGGTCGCGTTCGGTCCCGAGCCGCCGGAACGCTCGCTGCCGGGCGTGACCTTCGCCGGGGCGGTCGACGA
>Ga0102940_1000270_pt1 | contig 36358 bp, 31 predicted proteins | sample SalPonR2_C_D1_MG_FD_78215 | JGI IMG/M metagenome (GOLD analysis project Ga0102940, IMG submission 78215) | Salt pond soil microbial communities from South San Francisco under conditions of wetland restoration - Salt Pond MetaG R2_C_D1_MG | ecosystem: Environmental > Aquatic > Marine > Intertidal... | reverse complement strand
TCTTCGCCTTCGTCGTCGTCCGAGTCATCGTCTTCGCCTTCGTCATCGTCCGAGTCATCGCCTTCGCCTTCGTCGTCGTCCGAATCATCGTCTTCGCCTTCGTCGTCGTCCGAATCATCGTCTTCGCCTTCGTCGTCGTGCGAATCATCGCTGCCATCGTCGTCTGGCCGATCTGTTCCCAGGAATTCACCGCCGAGGCTGAAGTAGAGAACTATACCGTTGTTCAGTACGATCATATAGTAGCCGCCGGTAGGGTTTCGGTAGGCTTTATCGATAGAGGCACCCGGATAGTTATTAGTGATGTAGTTTGTGATGGGACGCGGTAGTTGATTAGGCGTTACTTCGCGGTCATCTTGTGTTTGGTCATCATCTTCGTCATCCATGCCAATCAGATTGCCATCTTCGTCGAAGTAAAGTTCTACACCATTGTCCAGCTCTACCTCGTAATACCCGTCATCGTCGTATTCCACTTCATCGATGTCTACTCCGGGGTAGTTTTCGGCCAGATAATCGATGATTGTCTGGGGTAGATCCGCTGGATCAATGTTTTCTTCATCGCCTTCGTCCTCCTCGTCGTCGTCATCCATGCCAATCAGATTGCCATCCTCGTCGAAGTAAAGCTCTACACCATTGTCCAGCTCTACCTCGTAATACCCATCATCGTCGTATTCCACTTCATCGATGTCTACTCCGGGGTAGTTTTCAGCCAGATAATCGATGATTGTCTGGGGCAGATCCGCTGGATCGATTTCTTCTTCATCGCCTTCGTCCTCCTCGTCGTCGTCATCCATACCGATCAGATTGCCATCTTCGTCGAAGTAAAGCTCTACACCATTGTCCAGCTCTACCTCGTAATACCCGTCATCGTCGTACTCCACTTCATCGATGTCTACTCCGGGGTAGTTTTCGGCCAGATAATCGATGATTGTCTGGGGCAGATCCGCTGGATCGATTTCTTCTTCGTCACTTTCGTCATCTTTATCCATGCGATCGCGATCATCGTAGGCACAGAGTAACTGACCGTTAGAATCAAAGATCATTTCACCGTCGTTCTTGAATTCAATTTCCAGGAATAACTGGCCGAACATATATTGCAGTTCCGCTTCATCGATCAGGTTTAGCAGCGCCCTTTCGTTAGACCGCAAGTATTCTTTGGCTTGCGCCAAAAGTTGTTCCAGAGCGGCGGCATTATCTTCTTCCTCTTCGTCGATTCCCATGACCATGCCTGTATCATCAAAATAGAGGTGAAGATCGCCGGCAACTTCTACTTCAATGAATCCTCCTTCGTATTCTTCAATTTCTGTAATCCCCAGATCCGGATAGTTTTCAGCCAAAAATGCCTGAATAGGAGCAGGTAAATTGCCAGGTTCCATATCTACGCCCTCATCGCAGGGTGTCAGTAGAATTTCTTCGCTGTCCAGGGTGAAGTTGAACGTTTCAATAGGAGAAAAATTATCTTCCAGTACGTCTTCACAGCTCGTCATAGCCAAAGCAATGACCAGGCTACTTAGTAGCCATTTTGCATAATTCATTCTTATCACGTTTAGATTGTTATTGGGAAATGATTGTGACTTTCTCAGTAGTAAATCCGGCAGCGTGGGCAACCCTCAGTATGTACATACCCCTTAGTTCATTGGGGAATTGTAAGCGATACTGATGGTTGTCCAATCGTTCGGCAAATACCGTAACGGGCTGTCCGGCTAGAGTAAATAAGGCTACGCTTTCAATAGCCTCGCTACATAACACATACGTATAACCGGTTGTGGGATTTGGATATAGTTCAATGGGATCATGGGATTTTAACTTGCTAGTAGTTGAGGTCGTTAAACTGTCGGGGGTCACCGTAACGGCCGTCGAATCGGGCGCTACAGCGGTTATGGTCAATGTTGTATCAATAGATCGTATTTTATCAATGGTTATTTCCAGCGTATCGGATTTCTCAAGTCCCACGACAATGTCTTCTATGACGATCGTGAATAACCCAATAGTTCCTTCTCCTTCAGTTACCGGTTGTTGATCAATCCGGGTGATAACCAACTCGGCTTCACCGGTATTTCGGTCGGTAATCAATAGTGAACGGGTGGTTTCTGTATCCATCATTTGCACCCAGCTGTTATCGTCTAATTCGAATGAAATCGAATCTTCGCTGGTACTGCTGCGCCATTCCCCCTCATCATCTACTCCCGGGTCATCGTCGTTGTCGTCGTTGTCGTCGTTGTCATCATCATCGTCATCGCCGTTGTCATCATCGTCATCGCCGTTGTCATCGTCGTCATCGTCGTCGTTATCGTCGTCGCCGTTGTCATCGTCGTCGTTATCGTCGTCGCCGTTGTCATCGTCGTCGTTATCGTCGTCGCCGTTGTCATCGTCGTCGTTATCGTCGTCGCCGTTGTCGTCGTCATCGTCGTCAGGAGTACCGTCGTTTTGCCGGTCAGCAACCAATGCTGAGGTATAGCTAAACTGCATGGCAATACCATAGAAGTCATTAATCGGTTGGTCAGGCGACCCTAAGTCTAAAGCTACCTGAAGGGAGCCACCCGGCTCAACGTCATTAGCCTGCGGAATCAATTGCAGAGGCGGGTCAATTCCTGGTATCCCCAGAGCCGATTGATCTTCCCGAACCATGCCGCTCGTATTGCGAAAGTTCTCCGCGATGACAGCCAGATCATCATCGTCCACAATACCATCGCCGTTGCAATCGGCAAAAGCATAATTGGTTCCGTCAGGGAACGACTGCGCCCACAATGAGTCCACTCGTACAGGATTCCAACTGGTCGACTTGTTTTGCCGTTCTGGTCCTTCGACACCATACGCTAACCCCCAGTACAGCACATCTGAGCTGTTGACGATGCCATTATCATTGATGTCGCCCGGTCGCAGCAATGTGGTTTGCGCATTGCTCCCAAACGGAAGTATACACACGTACAAAAGAACCGTAATTCGTAATGCTCCTTTTAACATCAGGGTCTCTGTTTATCAATGACAATTCAAATGTATGACCATTAGCAACGGCCTGCAACTACATTTTTTTTAATTTGTCAAAGCAATAATTAAACAATAACTTGGCTAATAACGTACGCATACATCTAAAACACCTACAAAACAAAGCTTATAGCCAAACACTTTAAATACAATTTTAATGTGTTTTTTTGCATTTGTCGCACTTGACATTTTCACTTATTCCATAAATCATGAAAAAAAGTAAGCTTTGCCGTGTTTTGCGCTCCCTCATGCGCGACGAACAGGCTCAATTTAAGGCCTTTGTTGCATCTCCTTACTATTCCGGAAAGCCTGAATTGATCACCTTGCTCGGGGTGATCCTCAAATACTGGCCCGAATTTTCGATTGGCAAGAAAACGGTTTTTGCGGAAGCATTCCCTGATCTGACATTTGATGACAAGCAGTTTCGCTACCTAAGTAGCGACCTCAATCAACTCGCTGAACGGTTTTTGGCCGTACAGGCCTTCGAAAAAGAAACCGTAAAGCAAGACCTAAAAACAATACGCGAGCTTACCGAACGCAATCTGGAAAAAGAATATACCCACGTTTACCGACGCATAGAGCGTCAGCTAGAGCAATCCCCTGAGCGCGACACCACCTACTATGATGACCGACACCGCCTGGCTACGGTAGAACTACGCCACTTCGAATTACAGCGCAAACGCACCTTTGACAGCAGTCTACAGAAGGCTTCCAACTACCTGGACTGCTACTACTTTTTGCAGAAGCTCAAGTACAGTTGCGCCATGCTCGACCGCCAACAGATCATTAAAGGCACCTACGAATTAAATCTCTCCCAGGGTCTGATTCAGCACCTGGAGCAACAGCAGTTCTTTCAGGACCAAACGATACGTTACTATTATAATGTACTACTCGCTCTGCGCGAGGAAGAGCATGAGGAACATTTTTACCGATTACGCGACTTATTATTCTCGCCGGCGCAGGAGGTACCCTTCACCGAGCTGCGCGACCTGTATTTCTTTGGGATCAATTACTGCTTGCGCAAAATCCGCAAGGGGAAAGATCATTTCGTGCGGGAGGCCCTTGACCTATATCGGCAAGGGATCGACCGTCGTCTTCTGCTCGATCAGGATGAGTTATCTCCCTGGACGTTCACCAACGTGGTCAAACTCGCCCTGCGCCTAAAGGAATACGAGTGGATAAAACGATTCATCTACGATATGGTGCACCTCCTACCGGAAAGCTTTCAATCCGATGCGCTCCACTACAACCTGGCGGAGACCTATTATTACACCAAAGAGTATGATGAAGCCCTGCATCACCTCAATCAGGTGCACCTCTCCGACCTCAACTATCACCTTGGATCGCGTGTACTGCTTGCCAAGATTTACTACGAGCAAGATTTAGAAGAACCGCTGCTTTCGCTCATCGCATCCTTTACCATTTTCCTCAAACGCAATAAAAAGCTCTCCAATACCCTGAAAATGACCTATCTGAATTTCTGCACCCTCCTGTTCCAAATCCTAAAACGTAAACCCAACAAATGGGATGAGATTAAGGGACATATAGCAGAAACGGCGCTGCTCACTGATCGTACCTGGCTACAAGAAGTGCTGGCAAAGGAAAGAAGAGGGGGTGAGGTATGAGGTTTGGAGGTGTGAGGTATTACCTACGTCCTGGTCTTCTGGGCCCCTTACTCCATCACAATATTTAAGTGATCACTTTTGGGATAAGCTACGCAGGAGAAGATAAGCCCTTTGGTGGCAGTGCTGTCGATACGCCCGTCCTGGGTATACATGACCGCTTCGCCCCGGGTACATTGGCCCGCACAGGTTGCGCAGGTACCGGCGCGGCAGCTAAAGGGCAGGTAGAGCCCTGCCTGCTCGGCAGCCTCCAGAATGGTTTGGCCGGGCGTTACTATAAAACCATACGATTGACCACGCCGTTCCAGGTGTACTTTGGCGGTGGGGAAGGTTTCATCGGCAGGACGCTGCGCTTTGCGAATAATAAAGTTCTCCGTATGAACCTGATCCTCGTCAATGCCCTTGTAGCCGAGCGCATTAGTCGCCTTCAACATCATTCCCCGGGGGCCACACAAAAAGAATTGTGCCTGGTCGAGCGAGTTAACCTGATAGTCATCGACCAGTTTCTCTACCATGTGGTTCGATAATCGCCCCCAGTATACTTCCGCCGGATCCAGCTTTTCCCGCAAGCTCAATAAATCGTCCATGGGGTTGGATAACAGATGAATCAACAGAAAGCGGTCGGCGTATGCTTTGCTGAGGGTGTGCAACTTTTCCCGATATATGATACTCTCTTCGTTGCGGTTGGCATAGAGTAATACCACCCGGGTGGCCGGCTCATTGTACAATACCTCTTTCAGAATGGAAAAAAGGGGCGTAATACCACTTCCGCCACCGATAAGAAATATATCGCGGGGAGATGTCCCTTCCGGCAAAACAAACTGCCCTGCAGGAGGCAAGACTCGCAACACATCACCAACTTCTACCTGACTATGCAGGAAACGAGATACCAGGCCATTAGCTTTCTTTTTTATAGTAATGGTCAGCTGCGGATCGACGCCCGGAGTGGTGGAAAAAGAGTATGACCGACGCACTTCTTTCGGTCCCAACTCCCCCTGATCAAACACCAGGGTAAGGAACTGACCAGCCCGGTAGCGCAGTGGCTTTCCCAAAGGTTGCAAAACCAGAGAAATGGCCCGGGGCGTTTCGCGAATTCGTTCTACTACCTGTACTTCTACAATCTCTTGTACTGCCATAGTTTTTTCATCAAGTGTGCCTAAAGTACGGTAATCCCTCTAGTCAAACAACTTCTGATACCCTACAAAATAATACGTGGTGCGCCCACCGATCTTAGCAATTGAAACCGGCGTACCATCCGGCGCCCTGGCCTCCTCATCGCGCCATTTCCAAAGCCAGTCTTTTGGATAAGCTTTATAATAAGCATTGTGCTCTACTGCGTATTGTAGCACCTCTTGCATTTTAGAGTGGATGCGCTCCAGGGCCTCCTGCGGCATAGCGTGCACACGCGAGGCCGGGTGGATACGCGTCTGATAACACACCTCATCGACATACAGGTTGCCCATCCCGGCAAGATACTTTTGGTTGAGCAGAAACCCCTTTAAGGTACTTTTCTTTCCCTCGGCTTGCGCCAAAAAATCATCCAGGGAAATTTGCAATGCATCTTCGCCCAACTGCTTATCTTCGATATACTGCTGTAAATCCTCAACGTATACAATGCGGGCAAATTTGCGGGGACAGTCGAAACCCAGTTTGTACCCATTTTCGAAAAGAAAGACAAACCGCTCGTGCTTAGGTTGATCTTCCGGGGCTTCGTAGTACTTAAGGTCTCCTGTCATACCAAAGTGCAACTGAACGTGCGCCCCATTATCAAGATTTCCGAACAGATATTTACCCCGGCGGTATGATCCCGTGAACGTACGCCCGGCCAACGCCTCCGCAAAGGAGCGCCCATCCATATTGCGAATAATCTTATCATCGTGGACTTGCGCCTGCTCAATTTTCTGATCTAAAGCAGTTTGATCAAAGTAGCGTTGAAAGGTATTTACTTCTGGTAACTCAGGCATATTGAAAGCTTAAAAAGGTCTACTGTAACAAGCAGGATGACAAATGAATAGTTCATACGCAAACACAGCAAAATCCCTCATTTTTAAGTATAACAAAATACACACGAATTAAAAAACTTACTTAAGAGAGGAAAAATGCATTTTTTTAGAACAAATGTCCTAGTCTGCTATCCATTGAAAATCAAAAAATTACACCGAATAAAACCTCATGTAATGCTTTTGTAACGAAACAAATTCAACGATAACTTTGCACGTTATGAAACATCCACGTAATTTAGTGGCATAGTCAAGAAAGAAAACATACAACTATAAATTGTCAAGGGGGAATTAAGCGTCCGCGATCTGCATTCTTGCGATCGCGGGCTTTTTTTTATCTTCTCTTATAATTCTACCCTACTTACCGTAAAATTTTCTTTTCTTCAGACCGTTTTCGTCCAAAGTTTATAGTTTGTCATCTATGTCGGCTCGCCAACTATATATCTTGGTTTTATTTTTGCTCTTCGGCAACAATGCGATGGCAAATGGTTTCTCGTGGCAACAAGAAATAGATAGCCTGCTCGCCGTCTATAACGAAAAGGCCGCCACCGAAGAACCCGCTGAAAGTGCCGAAATGCTTTCTTTATTGTACGCCATAAGTGATTTATCGCTGCGCCTACAAAGGGATGATGTCGATAAATACCTCCAGCAATATGATACACTCGCCCGACAGGTCAATAATCAGGAAGCGTTAGCCAAATCCAGTCTGCTATTTACCCGACGCTATCTACAACTCAGTGATTATCCAGCCATGATGCAAAAGGCGCGCCTAGCGCGTACGCAATTTACGGCATTACAAAGGCCGAGTGGCATGGTGCGCGCTACAGTGCGCATGGGTCAGGCCGCTGAATTTCTAAACCAGGCCGATACAGCCTTTTCCTATTACTTCGAAGCACTTGATTTCGCCGACACCCAATGCAATGCACCGTATCCGCCGGACTGTGGAGTAGCTTTATGCATGGCCAACATGTACATGGCCAATCTTTTTTACGAGCACAACATGTTAGAGGAAGCCCGAACTTTTCTGAATCAGGCCCGGGCGGTAATTGAAGACCTGTATGCCAAATACCCAAATAACAATGATGTTGCCTATGAATATGCCACCCTTCTGGCAAATATGGCAACTATTTCCGTACAACCCGATCATATTGAACAGCGCATTGATTATTATAATCAGGCCCTTGCTCTTTTCCGCCAGGTAGGCTACCTACGAAGTATAGTTGTAGTCTTGCATAATATCTCTGCGCTACATTTTTCTTCTGGGGATAACCAGCAAGCCCGGTCTTATACACTCGAAGCCATAGAAATAGCCCGCAAAGGACAAGATCCACTGCTCTTATTGCAAAGCGAAATTATGCTCGCTCGTCTACTAAAAGACGAGGGCCGCTATACCGCTGCCCACGATATTTTGCAAAAAGCGGAGAAAAAAGCACTACACGGAAACCGCACCCGGGCACTCTCGCGAATCTATGCCATTCAGGCTCAGGTCGATTCGTTAAATGGAAAATACCTCGAAGCCCTGAAGCATAAAAATCAGTTTTTTCGCTACCAAAATCAATTACTTAACAAAGAGCGAGGAGCTCTTATCCGGACATTATCCGATCAGGTCTCCCGGGAAAAGAATAGGAAAGAACAAGCTCTGGCCGAAAAAGACTCCGCCGTGGCGGAGAGTAATCGCATTTTTCGGATAGCTGGTACCATAATTCTCATTCTCATCATTATCTCCCTTGGTGTCATCAGCTATCTGAATAACCGCAGTTTGAAAAGGCAACGCGAATTAGCGCTCCAACAAAGCAGAGTGGATAAACTGGAACACGAGAAGCTCAATATGGAACTCGAGCAAAAAAACATGAAAATCAATCATAAAAATAAAGAACTCGCCACCATGGCCAGTCGATTGATTGATCGCTCCGAGTTTTTACAGCACCTCAGGGATTACCTTAACGCGGAACAACTCAGTGGAGATGTGAGTGTGATAAGTGAACTTAACCGCCAACTCACCCAACAGGAACGGCTCACTCAGGACCTCGAGGAATTTCAGCTCTACATTGATGAGGTCAACCAGGACTTTTTCTATAATCTAACGCAGACACATGCTGACCTTACCGACAATGAAAAAAGGCTTTGTGCCCTGATTCGGATGGGACTTAGCGTAAAAGAAATTGCTACCATTAACGGTGTAACCGAAAATGCTATCCGTACCGGCAAGCACCGCCTTCGTCGTAAACTCGACATGCACGACCAGGGTAATCTGCAAGAATATCTTGCTCATTTCTAATTCCCTATGCTACCCATAATTCACGAAGGCCGACATTGGATGGCTATTCAAAAACCTGCGGGGCTAACCGTAGAACAAGGTGCCGGTGATTACGATACAGTAGAAAGTTTACTCCGCACGCAGTTGCACCCCCGGGGATTCATCGGTTTCCCGCATCGCCTTGACCGACCTACCAGCGGCATCTTACTGATTGCTCAGAATAAAAATACGCTTCGTCTGCTGAACCAGCAGTTTGCCGGTGGTCACCTACAAAAGCATTACCTCATGCTTACGCAAAAAGGCGATCTACCCAAAGCTCAGACCCTTACCCATTGGTTGCGAAAAGATCAGCAGCAGCGCAAAGCGCTTATTACCCAGCAGTCGGAGGTCAAGGCCAAAGAAGCAAAACTCTGGTTTCGTCAGTTGCGGAAAGCGCCGCAAAACCAAACCTTGCTACAAGTACGGCTTTTTACCGGACGGTATCATCAAATACGAGCTCAGATGGCCCATATTGGCAGCCCCGTCGTTAATGATACATGGTATGGAGGCCCAAAGGTATCCCCCACACCATGTATCGCTCTTCATGCCTGGCGCTTAGAATTTACCGACCCCCATTCGGGGAAGGCCGTTCGTCTGCAGGCTCCTTTACCGGCCAACGACTGTTGGCCCCAGATCTGGCACGAAAAGTCTATCGAAGAAATTGGCTAGGTTAATACCCCACTACTTCTTCTTGCTCTTTTTTTTACCTTTCTTTTTCTTCTTGGATTTTGGACTGCCGGTTGAATCCCCCGTATTAACGCGCAGTGGACGCCCATTGAATTCGGCGTGGCGGAAACTTTTCTTCACCTGATCGGCTACCGATTCATCAACATCAAAGAAGGTATGGATGCGCTGCAGGTCTATTTTGCCTACGGCACTGCCCGTGATACCCGCCCCTTCGCATAAAAAGGACAGGAAGCCTCCCTTGTCGTTAACATCTACCGCACCGACGTTAATAAAGAGACGAACCCTGCGTTCGTCACTCTTGCGCTGATCACGCGGCTTTTTCTTACTCAGATTAAGGTCGCGCCCCAGTCCGACCTGCTCTTCTTGTCGGCGGATCAACTGCGAAGCCAAACGAAGCAAAAACTCTTCACCCGTCATCCCGGATACGTAAGTCTCCAGTATACTCAGGTAATTCTCCGCTTGTGGATGAATATCCGTGGCCACAATATCCTGAAACGTTTCGTGCATACGTTGCTCCAGGATAGAGTGGGCATCGGGTATTTGCACCCGGTCAAAATTGAGTTTCAGCGAACGCTCCAGGTCTTTGACAAAGCGCATTTGTCCCGGACTGGCCAGGACCATAGAAATACCGCGCTCACCAGCCCGACCGGTACGCCCGCTACGGTGGGTGTAAAAAGCCCGATCGTCCGGGATATTCAGGTGAAAGATATGCGTCAGTTTTTCCACATCGATACCCCGGGCAGCCACATCAGTAGCCACCAACATGCGAATATCTTTTTTGCGGAAGCGCCGCATAACGCGATCGCGCTGACTTTGCTTCAACTCGCCATGGATAGCATCGGCGGCATAGCCATCGCGCGAGAGGCGATCAGCTACCTCTGTAGTCTCGGCCCGGGTCCGACAGAACGTGACCGCGTAGAGATCAGCATCGGAATCCATGAAACGCTTCAGCGCATCATACTTATCATTTTTATGGACCAGCACGTACTGATGGTCAATCTGCTCACTACCGGATGGCCCCTGATGGGTTTGTACTTCGATAGGGTCACTCATATACGTTTTGCTTATCCGGCGAATATCCTTCGACATCGTCGCAGAGAACAACCACACGGAACGTTCCTCCGGGCAATGATCCAGGATATCGTCAATCTCTTCGCGGAACCCCATGTTCAGCATTTCGTCGGCTTCATCGAGCACTACGATGCGCAGGGCATCGAAAGAAATGGCGCGGCGGCGAATTAAATCGCGTAGACGCCCGGGAGTAGCTACTACTAGCTGAGCCCCCTTTTTCAGGCTGCGAATCTGCTGTTGTATATCGGCACCACCGTACACGGTGGCGATCTTCAATCCCTGCATCTTTTGTCCAAGACTGCTCATTTCTTTGCTAATCTGCAGGCAAAGTTCGCGAGTGGGGGCCAGGATTAAAGCCTGTACCGCTGATTGCTCAACGCGCAGGCGATCGAGCAGCGGCAGGCCAAAAGCGGCCGTTTTTCCGGTGCCCGTTTGCGCCAATCCGACGCAGTCAGTGCGGTCCTGTAAAAGTTGGGGAATAATGTCGCGTTGAATGGGTGTAGGCTCCGTGAAGCCCAGGCGGTCAACGGCCGCAACGAGTGACTGGGACAACCCCAGCTCGGCAAATGCGCTCATACTTTTGGTTAAAGATAGCGCTGAGAATGCCGGTCCTCGATTCCGGAAAAAGCGACTTGGTCGCTGTCTAGAGATAAAATAACACCTCTTAATTCTACTTCGCTATCGCGATAAAAGATGCAAAGGTAAGGTATTTTTTACTACCATGCTGTTTTTTCTCCTTCCTGACTAAATACTAACCCTATTTTTTGGGGGGTACCCTCATTTCCTTCGCTAATAATCCTTTAACTTTCTGTATCTTAGCAGCCACCACACATTGGTGATTATTCATTGAAAACGAACAAACTTTGAAATTTTCGGAATTCGGATTTGACGACAGTCTACTAGAGGGGCTTGACATGATGGGGTTTGAAGAAGCAACTCCGATACAGGAACAGGCTATCCCAGCCATATTAGAGGGCCGCGATCTCTTGGGGGTTGCCCAGACAGGTACGGGTAAAACAGCTGCCTTTTTATTACCAATCATTCAGATGCTCTCCAAACAGGAGCACAAAGGTATTCACACCCTCATATTGGGCCCTACCCGCGAATTGGTGATGCAGGTCGATCAGCAACTGGAGGCCCTGTCCTATTTTGTCGGCGCGAGTTCAATTCCGATCTACGGGGGCCGCGGAGGGCAGGAAATGGAACAGGAAAAACGCGCCCTGAAACGGGGGGCCGATATTATTGTAGCCACGCCCGGCCGCTTGATTTCCCACCTGGAAATGGGCTACGCCCAAATCGACAACCTGCAGTGCCTCATCCTCGATGAAGCAGACCGTATGCTCGACATGGGGTTTGCGCCTGCTATTCAGACCATTGTCAACAAGCTTCCGCAAAAACGACAAACCCTGCTATTCTCGGCAACTATGCCTAACGATATTCGCCGGTTCAGCAAACAACTGCTCGAGGATCCGGTAGAAATTAGCATTGCCATTTCCAAGCCTGCCGAAAATATCATGCAGGGGGCCTACGAGGTATCAGACCGGGGAAAAATCCCTCTTACCCAACACTTGCTGACCGGCAAGAAAAATCTCAAACGGGTAATCATTTTTGCCAGCACCAAGAAAAAAGTACGGGAGCTGACGCAAGGGCTACAGCGCGCCGGCCTGGACTGTACCGATATTTCATCTGATCTCGACCAAAAAGACCGGGAAGAGCGGTTGCGCTCCTTTAAAAACGGCACCATTCCTATCGTCGTAGCTACCGACGTATTGAGCCGGGGGATCGACGTCAGCGGCATTGACCTGGTAATCAATTACGACGTGCCGAACGATGCAGAAGATTACGTACATCGCATCGGACGTACGGCACGTGCCGAAGCCTCGGGAGTCGCCCTCACCTACGTTAACGGAGAAGATATGCGCAGCTTTAAGCGTATTGAGGAGATGATCGAAACTAAAATTCGCCGCATCGTACTTCCCCCTGACCTCGAAGAATTTAAGGCAACCCCCGGACGCGGCCGTGGAGGCTCTCGCGGGCGCGGGCGTGGAGGGCATCACCAAAAGGGACGTGGGCGAGGCAACTCAGGAGGTAAAAACCGCGGTGGAGGCCGCAAAAAACGCTAAAGCGTCAGGGGTGGATGTAGCGGTTCCTCCGCTTTTCGCCGACGCTTCCAACGCTTGTGGGTCCATAGCCAGTACGCCGGTTCTTTGGTTATTTCCTGCTCCAAACGTCGCGTGTGTAGTTCAGTAAGGTAATTGGGCGCGGTCTCCCGCGGTTGCTCGTGCAGCAGGTCTAACGTAAACGTATAGTGCCCTCGCTTCACCTTCTCGATATGCCCATAAAATAGCGCCATATTATACTTTTTGCACAGCCATTCGGCACCCGTAAATACGGCCGTTTCCTGATGTAAAAAATGTGTCCAGTACACATGCTTGCTGAAGGTAGGAGACTGATCACCCATAAAGTAGTACCCAATGGGATCATTGCGATGGTCTTCCATCCACTGCGTGGATATTTTGGTGTACACCAATTCCATCCCATAGCGACCCCGATGCGCTAGCATCTTTTCTTCCATGAATTTATTCTGCAACGCCTTGTAGATGCCTACCACATGGTAGCGCACCTGACGGGGCAGGCCGAGCACCAACACTTCCCAGTTGTTGTAATGCCCCGTCAGCAACATGACCTGACGGCCCTCCGCATAGTAAGGCTGCAAAACCTCCGGATTAGTCACTACAAAACGCCGGCTAATTTCGGAATAGGGTGCAGACAGATTACGTACTGTTTCGACAATCAAATCAAAAAAATGACGGTAAAAACGGTGCGCGATCGCAGCAATTTCCCGCTCTTTTTTTTCTGGAAAGGAGTTCTTTAAATTCTGATAAACCACCTTGCGTCGATAGCCAAACAAGCGGTACATAATCCAGTACAACACACTGGAAAAGCTATACAAAACCGGCAGTGGAAGGCGGGATAGGGGCAGTAGAAAAAGATAATAGGCAATACGACTCATACCGTAAATATACAATCCCCACGCATCCTAAATAAAGAAATCGGGCATCAGTTCCTGATCAGGGTCAACGCGGTATCCTGAAAAATCAGTCATCCCTTCCTCTCGCAGCACCGTTTCGTCAATAAAGAATTGCCCCGTATTTTCCCGGGCCGGCTTTTGCAAAATGTAATAGGCGGCATCACCCATAATATCAGGCGTGCGGCTGCGACGCATCAATTCATCACCGCCCAGCAAATTATCTACGGCAGCCGTGGCGATGGTTGTTTTGGGCCACAAGCCATTTACGGCTACGCCTTCTTTGCGAAACTCTCCGGCCATACCTAATACGCACATACTCATACCGTATTTTGCCATGGTATAGGCTACATGGGGAGCAAACCAACGCTCTTCCATATTTAAGGGAGGAGAAAGATTCAGAATATGCGGATTGTCTGCTTTCAGGAGATGAGGCAAACACTTCTGGGACGTCATGAATGTACCGCGGGTATTCACAGAATGCATTAGATCATAACGCTTCATGGTGGTTTGGAGGGTTGGAGTGAGTTGAATCGCACTGGCGTTGTTTACCAGGATATCAATACCACCGAACTGCTCAACTGCTGCTTCCACCGCTTCCTCAACCTGATCTTCGAAACGAACGTCCATCACAATGGGCAGTGCTTTACCTCCAGCATCTACCATTTCCTGGGCCGAGGAAAATATAGTACCCGGCAGCTTGGGGTGGGGAGCCGCTGTTTTTCCAGTGACAATAATGTTGGCTCCCTCCCGCGCCAGGCGCAAGCCAATAGCTTTACCAATCCCCCGGCTTGCCCCTGTGATGAATACCGTCTTACCCTTGAATTCCATATTATATTTTGATTTTACGCCAAACAGCAGGCTTTTCCGCTTCTAACTACCTAAACTATAAAAAGTTTTCAACTCATTTGTATCTTTTGGCTATGGCCAAAAAAGAAAGTGCTGGTATTCTCGTCTACCGCTACCGTCAGGAGCAGCCAGAGTTTTTCCTGGTGCATATGGGTGGCCCCTTCTGGAAAAAGAAAGATAAAGGCGCCTGGACGATTCCCAAGGGCGAGATTCCCCCGGGGAAGACGGGCTGACAACCGCCTGCCGTGAGTTCGAAGAAGAAACTGGATTCGTCCTGGAAGGGCCTTTTCAACCTCTGGACACCATTAAACAAACCGGAGGAAAAACGGTCTTTGCCTGGTCCTGCCAGGCAGATTTGGACCCCGATGCTCTTACCAGCAATACCTTTGAGATCGAATGGCCCCCGAAATCCGGGCAACGACAGGCCTTCCCGGAAGTCGACCGCGCCGCCTGGATGACTCTGGAGGAAGCAAAAGGCCGCATCATCAAAGTACAGTTGGGCTTACTGCGGCAAATCCCAATTCCCTAATAGTTTTTACCTTTCCATAAAAATGATGAACGGAACCAAACGAAAAGATATCTATCCCGGCTTGTTGGTGCGCGTAGTACAGAAACACCACCAACGCAGCGGTGAGCTGACCGAAGGTTTTGTAGCTCGCATTCTCACCAAATCAGCTACCCATCCGCATGGCATTAAAGTTCGCCTCGACACGGGAGAAGTCGGTCGGGTAAAAGAAATCCTGGACGAAGAAGATGAATGATTTGCTATGAAAAAAAATCGCGTACTATCATGGTCTATTGCCGTCGCATTGGGTGGCTTCCTTTTTGGCTTTGACACGGCCGTTATCTCCGGTGCCGAGCAGGCTATTCAGGAGCTTTGGCAATTATCGGAATTCTCCCATGGTTTGGCCGTGGGTATTGCTTTGTACGGAACCATGCTCGGAGCACTGCTGGGTGGTTACCCGGCCGACCGGCTGGGGCGGAGAAAGACACTGTTCTGGATTGGCATCCTTTATTTTATTTCGGCACTTGGCTCCGCGCTGGCTCCCGGGCCGACTATTTTTATGACCTTTCGCTTTCTCGGCGGCCTCGGCGTTGGTGCTTCTTCTGTAGCCGCCCCGATGTATATCTCCGAAGTGTCACCGGCCCGCGTCCGGGGGCGAATGGTGGCCCTGTTCCAATTTAATATTGTATTCGGTATTCTGCTGGCCTACCTGTCCAACTACCTCATCGACCTGTACCAGGTTGGTGGAGAGGAAGCATGGCGATGGATGATGGGGGTAGAGACCATTCCGGCCTTACTCTTCGTAAGTTCCATGCTTATTGTACCCAATTCTCCCCGCTGGCTGCTGGTAAAAAAAGGCGATCCTGCCGCTGCGCTTGAGGTATTACAGCGCATTGATCCCACCCGGGCAGAGGATCAGTTACGGGCTATTCAACGGTCTGACCACGACCGGGGTCGTACAACGCTTACCTCCTTCTTTAAAGCGCGTTATCGCTTTCCGGTCATGTTGGCCTTTCTATTTGCTTTTTTTAATCAGGTCTCCGGCATTAATGCAATTATTTACTACACCAAACGCATCTTTGAGCTGACCGGGCAGGAAAGCACTGCTGCCCTGGCCTCCACCGTAGGTATCGGTACGGTCAACCTCATTTTTACCATGGTTGGCATGATCATTATTGACCGCCTGGGCCGTAAAACCCTGATGTATATCGGTTCTTTCGGTCTTATTCTGACCCTCGGCCTCGTCGCTTTTGCGTTCTACGCCACACCAGACCTGACGGCGCCCGCTCAAGTCTTGCAGCAAACCCTGGCCCGGGTGCCGTATTTTCTATTTGGATACATCGCCTTCTTTGCCCTGTCGCAAGGCGCGGTTATCTGGGTCTTTATTTCCGAGATTTTCCCCAACGAAGTGCGCGGCTACGGACAGTCTTTTGGCAGCTTTACCCACTGGATTTTCGCAGCAGTTATTGCCAGTGTATTCCCGGCTGCCCTGACCCATTTCGGTCCGGGAAATGTATTCCTGTTTTTTACCGCTATGATGGTCCTGCAACTACTATTCGTCTGGCGCGTTATGCCTGAAACCAAAGGTGTTTCCCTGGAAGAACTGGAAGAACAACTCACTAATCGATAACTTATGCGCAGTTTTTATCACCACCTCGGCCACAGCATAATCGTGGGAATACTACTCACGGCCTGCGCCCCACAACCAAAAGAAGATCAGAACATGACACTACATCAGGATGACCAATACCGTCCCCGCTTTCATTTCACCCCTCCCCAACAATGGATGAATGATCCCAACGGTATGGTCTATTACGATGGGGAGTACCATCTGTTCTACCAGCATTATCCGGATAGCAACGTTTGGGGGCCCATGCATTGGGGGCATGCCGTTAGTACCGATTTACTGCACTGGGAACATCTGCCTGTAGCGTTATATCCCGATTCTCTGGGCTATATTTTTTCAGGAAGTGCCGTGGTTGACCGAAAAAATACCTCTGGGCTGGGTACGGCCGATCAACCTCCACTCGTGGCCATCTTCACCTACCATGATCCAAAGGGCGAGAAAAGCAGAACCACAACGTATCAAACGCAGGGTATTGCCTACAGCACCGACCGGGGTCGTACCTGGACGAAGTACGAGAAAAACCCCGTTCTACCCAATCCGGGTATACCCGATTTTCGGGATCCCAAGGTTTTTTGGCATGAGCCTTCTCAGCAGTGGATCATGACACTCGCCGTAGATGACCACATCCGGTTTTACACCTCACCCAACCTACTTTCCTGGGACTATGCCAGCAGCTTTGGCCATGACATTGGAGCACACGGTGGTGTCTGGGAATGCCCCGATCTGTTCCTTTTACCAATAGAAGAAAGCGAAGAAGAGCGCTGGGTATTACTCGTTAGCATCAATCCAGGCGGCCCCAACGGCGGCTCGGCCACACAATATTTTATAGGCGATTTCGACGGAAAACAATTTTTCCTGGATACCGCTTTTGCAGAAGTGCTCAACGATACTGAAGCTCTTTGGATCGACTACGGGCGCGACAACTATGCCGGCGTCACCTGGTCTGACATTCCCCGTGAAGATGGACGCCGCATTCTAATCGGCTGGATGAGTAACTGGGACTATGCCAATGTCGTACCAACGCACGAGTGGCGCAGCGCCATGACACTACCGCGCCGCTTAAATTTACGGCAAACGACCAACGGCCTGCGACTAGTCTCCACCCCGGTAAAAGAAACCCGGAAGCTCAGACGGGAAGCCATCCCCGTCCCCCAGAAAATAACCGACGGAGCTATCTTACATCAGTCCGATGGTTTACTCGCAGAAATCATGCTTACGGTAGACTTTCCCGATGATTACCGGGGAACATTCGGGCTCATGCTGACCAACGATCAAGGTAATCGGTACCGCATCGGCTATGATGCTGCGTCCACCACCTATTTCAGTGACCGCACCGAATCCAGACAGGCTGCATTTAGTGAGGCTTTCGCCAAAAACCTACACCGGGCACCGGCAAACGTCCGTAATTCCACCGTAACCTTGCACTTGTTTATTGATGTAGCCTCAGCCGAACTTTTTGCGGAAGCAGGAACCATCACCCTGACAGATATCTTTTTTCCAGATACCCCTTTCACCCAATTACAGTTTTTCCAGACGGGTAAGCCCCTGCTAAAAAAGCAACTAAAGATGTACTCATTACAATCCACACCGGAATAAACCGAGTCATTAGACCGTTTCCATCTATATCCTTAAACCCATTTAATTATGCGCCATCTACCTATTATTGTACTTGCCCTTGTGCTGAGCAGTATCATGCACCGGGCCTCCGCCCAATCAGACTCACTATACATCCCTGATTCCGCTGCGGTCATTGCCTACTGGAACCTGGGCGACAAAAAGACCTTTTTACATACCAGTACGCAGTATGCCGATTCGGCTGGATATATCCACAATTTCAACACGACCACCTCGTTGGTCTCCTTTGAAGTGATTGACTCCACCTTTAACACCTATACGCTGCGCTACGGCGTTGATTCTATTTTATCGGTCCCCGATTCCTACGGGAACAATGAGAAATTTGGTCTGAGCTTATTCGAGCAAATACGTTATGAATACGCTACGGACACTTACGGAGAATTCCTCTATATGGTCAATACCGACGAAGTAAGAGAACAACTGAAGAATGCGATACGCGACATGGAGTTCCCACAGTATTCGATGGCCGAAACAGAGCGTGTCCGACAGGAACTCTTAGACTTGTATGATCGGGAAGGTCAACTGGAATTATTCCTACAGCAAGAAATCGGTATGTTCCACATATACAATGGGTATACCTTACCGCTGTACCAGGAAATAGAGTACGAAACGGAATATCCCAACTTCCTCAATTTTGATGTTCCAGTAACTGCACAGGGCATGACGGAAGTAACCGTAACGGGGCAGGGATACGCCCTTCGATTTGAGACTTTTGAAACGATTGACAGCGAACAGAACAACCAGGACTTAAAGAGTCTACTCGGTCAATATCTAAACGAGCAGGAAAATACTGCCTCTGGTATGGAATCCAACGACTATTTAAATGCCCTCAATGTTTCACTGAAGGATAAAACAACGGTCGTGTATGATTTCCCTTCCGGATGGTTTACAGAAGGGTATTTTGAGCGTGTACTCCACGTCATCAATGAGAACGAGAACTATAAGGAATACGACGTTACTCGCTTCCAATTACTCAATAGATAGCAAGTGGCTCAGAACAAAGTGGGCAGGAAAAAGTTTCACTAAATATGAAAGACGATAAACAACTCAAAACCAAAGAGTACTCTAATGATGAGGTGACCATCGTTTGGAAACCGGAATTGTGCTACCATTCCGAAAACTGCGTAAACAACCTACCACAGGTTTTCGATACGGAAAAACGTCCCTGGATCAACGCCGGTGGTGCAGATAGCGACGACATCATCGAAACGGTGCGTAAATGCCCCTCCGGAGCGCTCACTTATTATATGAATGACACAGGAAAACCTTTAGACATGGATCAAAACAAGCCCAAAGAAAGCCGCGACGTTGAAGTATTACCTAACGGGCCCCTGATTATTGAGGGTGACCTACAGCTCAAAATGCCCGATGGTGAAATTGTCAAACGCTCGCGTAAAACTGCTTTGTGCCGTTGTGGTGCCTCGTCCAGCAAGCCGTTCTGCGATGGGTCACATGTAAAAATTGACTTTGAAGGATAGCTGGGTGTAATGCATCAAGCACCTTCCCAACATCTATACTAAATCTGTCGGCATGAATGTAGTAAACAACACCGACCGCAATCGCTTTGAGGTAACGACTGATGGAAAACGAGCCGTGGCTGAGTACATTCTTAGCAAGACGCGGATTATTTTTACCCATACGGAAGTACCCGACTCCCTGGAAGGCCAGGGGATAGGTACTACATTAGCACGTGCCGGCCTGGACTACGCCCGGACGAACAGTCTGCGAGTCATGCCGCTGTGCCCCTTTATCGCAGCCTTTATTGAAAACAATCCGGAATACAAAGATTTACTCATGCCCGGGTTCAAAATTAAGACCAAATGAATACCAAAAGTTTTGACACCCTTGTCGAGGCCCTACAGGATCTACGCAAGCGAGACTATACCCTGGACTTTGAACTGCAGTCCAACCAACTCGACTGCTCCGATGGCTCTTGCCATATGCCGAATGAGTTTACCGTAGTGGAGCATTATCGTTTTGAAGGTATGAGTAGTGCCGGTGACAATTCGATCCTCATGGCGATCGAGACCTCTGATGGCCGAAAAGGAACGCTAGTTGATGCCTACGGCACCTATGCCGACAGCTTATCTCCAGAAATGTTAGAGCGTCTGCGGATTAAGCACTAAGGTTAGCCTGTAAAATCCTGCTTTTTCTCTACTCCAGGCGCTGTAGTCGTTTACCAGCTTCCGCCAAAACATCTTCTGTCTTGGCAAAGCACAACCGCACAACATGATCGTCGTGTCCGCTGGCATTGAAAGCTGAAACGGGAATAGCCGCTACGCCGTAGTCGCGGGTGAGTCGTATCGCAAAGTCGCGATCCGCTTCGTTACTGACGGAGGCATAGCTGAACAACTGAAAATAAGTACCCTCACAGCGTAGGGGTTGTAAGGGGGTATTGGCCACTTGCTGCAAAAAGAAATCGCGCTTTTGCTGATAAAAGGCTGGAAGAGATTCGTAAGATTCTGGCTCCGCTAAGTAATCAGTAAGTGCATATTGAATAGGGGTATTTACCGCAAATACATTATACTGATGCACCTTGCGGAATTCTTGCATAAATTCCGGTGGACCAATAACGTAACCGGTTTTCCACCCCGTATTATGGAAGGTTTTTCCAAACGAATAGGTAGCCACGCCACGTCGGCGCAGCTCTGGAATAGAGAGCATACTGACGTGCGGCTTACCATCAAAGGTGAGGTGCTCGTACACCTCGTCACTCATCACCCAAATATCCGTTCCTTTTACTAATTCTGTCAATGCCGTCAGGTCGGATGGCTGCAGCATGGTACCCGTGGGGTTGTGGGGCGTATTGATGATAATACCTTTCGTACGCTCAGTGATAAGCTCCCGGAATGCCGACCAGTCAATGCGGTAATCCGGTGCTTCCATTTGGTAGATAACCGGCTTACCGCCAAAAAGAGTGATTGCCGGACGGTAGGCATCGTAGGCAGGTTCGATGGTAATCACTTCATCACCTTTATTGACTAATACGGACAAGGCCGTAAAAATCGCCTGCGTAGCTCCCGCCGTAATGTTAATTTCCTCATTGACATCTAGCTTTACGCCATAGAGCCGGTGGATTTTTTCCCCGATACGCTGCCGCAAAGCTGGCAGTCCGGGCATAGGCGCGTACTGATTGTAGCCCTTGTTCATGTAATGGCTAACCAGGTCGATTAGCCGTTGCCCTGAAGAATAGTTGGGAAAACCCTGAGACAGGTTGATGGCATTGTGCTCCTTGGCCAGGCGGGACATAACCGAAAAAATGGTCGTCCCTACCTCGGGTAATTTACTCTTTAGCTGCATAGTTCGTATTTCCTGATTTAGAAGCTACGAGAATCCACCGGTAATTGAAAAAGTTGCACCTTGTTTTTGGCGAAAGCCTACTTAAAGCGAGCATATACCTTGTCGATGGCCTTGGCCAACTTGTGGTCCTTATCGGTTACCACATCGCCGGCATCGTGCGTATTGAGGTGAAAGGTCACGGTGTTGTAAACATTACTCCAGTTAGGGTGATGCTGCTGAGCTTCGGCATGAAAGGCAACTTCGGTCATAAAGGCAAACGCTTCTTTAAAGTCGCTAAATTCGAAGCTCGCTACTAGTTGGTTATTTTCTTCTTTCCACATGACAGTTTGTTTTATGTTTGCCTCTACAACGCCTGCCAGGTGCATTCGTTCACCTCACTAGATGTAGCTGTCATCTGATGCGGAAACCGGCTTATCCCCACGGAGGTTGTCAAAGTCCCAATTATATTGATGCAAATTCTTTACGCTGACTTTTAGCAGCTCGATGCAGTGCCGTACGTCCCCTTTATTCGCCATCTCGATGGTCTGATGCATATTGCGTAGGGGAATGGAGACGGCTCCTGTAATGGCTCCTTTTTTGCCAAAGCGTTGTACGCCGGCCGTGTCGGTACCTCCGGCAGGCAGCACCTCCGGTTGCCAGGGGATGGCATTGGCATCCGCTTGCTTTTTCATGTACTTCACCATCCGGTAATCACTGATCACTGAACCGTCAATCACCTTTATAGCCGCTCCTTTGCCCAGGCGGGTAACCATTTCATGGGGCTGGGCGCCGGGCACATCAAAAGCGATCGTCACATCTAGGCCAAAGCCAAAATCAGGGTTGATATGATGAGCACTGGAGATCGCACCGCGCAGGCCTACTTCTTCCTGCACGGTAAAAACCGCATAAAAATCGTAGGGCAGCTCTTCGTCTTTCAGTTCGCGCAGCGTCTCGAGAAGAATAAATACCGAAACGCGGTTATCGAGGGATTTGCTGTTCACACATTCCCCAATTTCGATCAACTCGCGTTCGCGCGTGATCGGATCGCCTACTTCAACCACTTTAAGGACCTCCTCGCGCGACATGCCGAGGTCGATATAGTATTCGCTGATGGGCAGCTGCTTTTTGCGCTCGTCGGGTTTCATCAGGTGAATAGGTTTACAGCCCATTACCCCGATTAAGTCCTGCTTGCCGTGCACAATTACCCGCTGCGAGGTGAGCGTTTTAGGGTCAAAACCACCCAGTGTGTGGAAGCGAATAAAGCCGTCCTCATCGATATGGGTGACGATGAATCCAATCTCATCCATGTGGGCGGCCGCCATTACGCGTTTGCGCTCTTTCCCCTTGCGAATAGCCAATACATTGCCCATGGCATCCGTGCGGATTTCATCGACCAGGGGGGTTGCTTCGGCGATCACCAATTGGCGAATGCGTTGTTCGAATCCTGGCGCCCCCGGTGTGAGGCATATTTTTTTAAGCAGCTCAACGTTTATCATAGTAGAAGTCTTGAATAAGGCTAAATTAAGGCGATTTTGCTAACGCCAAAAGATTTGTCCTACATTTGCGTAGAATTGACCTAATATAGGCATATGTCCGTATTGAAAAAACTAGCAGGGGAAACCGCAGTGTATGGCGTGAGTAGCATCTTGGGCCGCGTGTTGCACTTTGTTATCCTGACCCCCTACCTCACCCGGGTATTTTCCAAAGGAGAATACGGTCAGTATACGGCACTTTATGCCTGGGCAGCGCTGCTGCTGGTGCTGTTTACCTATCGCATGGAGACGACTTTTTTCCGCTTTGGACGGAAACAGGAACACACCAATCAGGTATTCTCCACCGCTTCGCTTTCCCTTTTGGGAACAACGCTCCTGTATTGCCTGGTGCTGCTTGGTCTGTCCAACAGTATTGCCCGGTGGCTTGATTTTGGGCAACACCCCGAATACATTCGATACTTCGTACTGATTATTGCGTTCGATGCACTTTCAGCCATTCCATTTGCCCGCCTCCGGTTGGAGAACCGCCCCTATCTTTTTGCCATATTTAAGGTGTTCGGTATTATCCTGAATATCTTCTTTATTTTCTTCCTGCTGGAAGTTCTCCCCTGGTTTCATCCCTTCTACGATGATGACAAACGTCTGGGCTACGTCTTTTTATCCAATTTGCTGGCTTCGGCTTCCGTTTTTGCCATGCTGCTACCCGCTTACCGACACTTGCAATGGCGATTTAACCTCGACCTCTGGAAGCGTATGCTCCGCTATGCCGGCCCGTTGATTGTGGCCGCTATTGCCGGTGTACTGAATCAGTTTGTGGGCATTCCCCTGCTTCGTCAGTTGGGTGGAGGCAGCACCGCCTCTAACGAAGAACTTGTCGGGGTCTACGGGGGTAACGCCAAGCTCGCCGTACTCATCAACCTCTTTACTCAGGCTTTTAACTACGCGGCGGAGCCTTTCTTTTTCCGCAATGCCGACAAGGGCGATGCCAAAGCCATGTACGCCCTAATCGGACAGGCATTTGCCCTGGTAGGAGCTATTGCCTTCCTGGGCATTATGCTCTATATCGATATTTTTAAGTACCTGATCGACTCGGGATTGCACGAGGGTCTGGGTATTGTCCCCATCCTATTACTGGCCTATATCTGCCTGGGACTGTTTTATAATTTTTCCATTTGGTACAAACTGGAAGACCGTACCGAGCTGGGCGGCTATATTGCCCTGGGCGGGTCCTTTATTACCATTCTGATTAACGTCATTCTGATCCCCAAAATGGGGTACTACGCACCGGCCCTGGCCGCGCTGGCTTGCTATGGATTTATGGCCTATGCCAGCTACGCTACCGGGCAAAAGTACTACGCCATTCCCTATCCGATACGACGGATGCTACTTTACTTCCTGATCGCCGGTACCGGATACTTCCTGGCCGACGTAGGACGCACCATCTATGGGGATCAGCTGGGTACCACGCTGGTCTTTAACACTTTTGTCTTCCTGGGTTGCCTCTATGCCTTCTTCCGACTGGAACGAACACTCATCCTGCAGATTATCCAGGGAAAGACGGGACAGGAAACGCAACCGGCGACCACACAGGAGCAAGAGACAGAAAATGAAGAGCAGGATCAGGAAGAAAACGGAGAAAAAGACCAGGAAGAGGACCTACAATAAAAAGGTCTGGCCGGAGCGTCTAAACTCCGAGCAAACCCTGGAAGCTGAATCAGCTTCTTTATCTTGTTTTGCGCACCAACTGATTTGGTAATTTTTTGGACAGTGTACCAAGGTCATCATTGAGTTGGAGGAGGGTGTTGGGGGCTGCGCTGGATTGTAAGAAAGCCTCCCGGTTTTCCGGATCATCTGGATTGAGAATATATACCACAACTTCGCCATCCGTTTCGTATTCTTTCTGGATAACAAAGCAACCACCTTTGGTATAAACTGAGTCTGACTTACCGGCATAGACAGTTTCCATACGGTAGACCGGATCTTTTGACTTTAAGTGGAGTGTTATCTGTCGTGCATCGCAGTCGGTACAGCGTCACTCTACTTCAAAAGCTGTCTCTTTAAATTCTTCCGCTACCGCTTACGCCCGTTGCTCTATGGCCGATTCATGGGAAGACATCTCCTCTCCGGAATCATCACTTTTTTGCTGACAAGCCACGAAAAAAATAGATAAAAGCGCAAGAATCATGGTTCGATATAATATTGATATTTTCTTAATCGGTTTTTGTCTCGCAACGAAAACGGCAATGACATGTTCGAACTAATCACCTGGTTTAAAGCTATTTGTGTTTATTTTCTCTACGGCAACCGCATGCATACCCCGCTTATTTTCTTTGATGGCAAATCGCACCTGATCCCCCTTTTGTACCGGAGTTAATAAATGTTGGCGTCGAACATGAAATTCTTCTCTGGTTTCCGGTACCCGGACGTATCCGAAGCCTTTACTTTCGATGAAAAATTGTATGATTCCGACCGGCATAGCTTACTTTTACAGTTTATTGTATTCCACATTTAAACAGAAAGGCCAAGATGAAGTTTCCCGCACCCGTACCGGTCACCGAGATCGCCCAACGTATCAACGCCGAGTTGATTGGCAATAAACAGCTGATGGCTACCGGTATCAACGAAATTCACCAGGTTGAATCCGGGGACATTACGTTTGTCGATGTAAAAAAATACTTTTCCAAGTCCTTAAATTCAGCAGCCACCATCATTATCCTGAACGAGCGGGTAGAGGCTCCGGAGGGTAAGGCCTTATTGCTATGTGACCATCCCTTCCAGGCTTACAACGACCTCGTACTGTCCTATCGTCCCTACGCAGCCCTCCAACAGGCAGTTCACCCCACCGCGCAGATTGACCCTACAGCCACGGTTGAGCCGAATGCTATTATTGGTCCGCACGTCGTTATTGGCAAAGACTGCTACATTATGGCTAATACCACTATTGCCGAACATACCCATATTGGCAACCGCGTCATCGTACAATCAGGAGCTATTATCGGAACGGAGGCCTTCTACTTCAAGAAAACGGAAAGCGGGTACCAGAAATGGCGTTCCGGCGGACGGGTTATTTTAGAAGATGAGGTAGATATCGGAGCCGGATGTACGATCAATAAAGGGGTATCGGGCGACACTGTGATCGGGGCCGGAACAAAAATTGACGCGCAAGTCCATATCGGGCACGATGTGCGCATTGGTAAACGGTGCCTCTTTGCCGCTCAGGTAGGTATTGGCGGAAATACCGTGGTGGAAGATGATGTGGTCATGTACGGGCAAGTGGGTATTGCACAAAACCTACGCATTGGTGCCAAAGCCGTCATTCTGGCAAAATCAGGCGTTTCCAAGGACCTGCCAGGCGGTAAGGTATACTTCGGTTATCCAGCCGCAGAAGCACGCACGACATACCGGGAATTAGCCGCACTACGCCATCTGCCGGAATTCTTCTCTACCTTTTACAAGAAATAGAGCCCCCGGGAGAGAGGTCCCGGTACTTTGCCATCATTATTTTTTCGATACCCGGCGCGTGGTGATGATGGCATTTTTACTATCCATGATCTGCACAAGGTAAATCCCCTTACTTAAATCTCCGATAAAATATTTTTTATCGGCAACCACATCTTCAAATATCTTGAGCTTGCGACCCACTAAGTTGTAGATAATTACCCGCTTAACGCCCTCTGAAGAAGTCAGACTAATGTGAGAAACAGCCGGATTAGGGAATATCTGTATTTGCTCTTTGGGCTCCTGCCCGAAAGGCGAATGCCAACTACGGCCTGTACTAGACTGTGCATGGCTGGGGGTAAATAACAATAAGGAGAAGAAAAGAAGTAAAGCCTGCTTCATCCGCGATTTTTTTATCTATTGTTTTTGGGACTCAATTTAACACCGTTTAAAGTACAATTTAACCCCCAATAACACAAATACTGACCGGGATTCCATTACACTTTAACAATTACTTCATATGTAGTCCTCTATAATATATACTTAGGGAACAGATGCACCCGGTCAAAAAGTTCATATTTTTTTTACATCCGGCCACATCTGTCGGTTTTCTGACTCTGTTCAGGACTCTTCTTGCTGTAATGCTTCCTGGAAATGACCAATAAACTCATCCAGCGACATTGCCCCCTTGTCTCCGTCTCCCTGCCGGCGTACCGAAACATTTCCTTCTTCCGCCTCTTTATCGCCCACAATCAACATATAGGGAATACGCTTAAGCTCCGTATCGCGAATCTTGCGACCAATTGATTCGTTGCGATCGTCAATATACCCGCGAATATCGCGGGCCGCCAACCGGTCTTCCAATTCCTGACAGTAGGAGACAACTTTTTCATTAATCGGCAACAAAGCGTACTGTTCGGGGAGTAGCCACAGCGGGAATTTACCCGCTGTATTTTCAATCAGCAGGCTCACAAAGCGCTCCAGCGAGCCGAAGGGTGCCCGGTGAATCATAACCGGACGGTGCGGCTTGTTATCGGCACCAATGTACTCCAACTCAAATCGGTCGGGCAAGTTATAATCGACCTGAATGGTACCCAACTGCCAGGAACGTCCCAGCGCATCGCGCAGCATAAAGTCCAGTTTAGGGCCGTAGAATGCCGCTTCGCCCAGTTCTTTAGTGGTTTCCAGGCCGACCTCTTCCGTTGCTTCAATGATAGCTCGCTCGGCAGCATCCCAATTTTCATCGCTTCCAATGTACTTCTCCGGGGTATCCGGGTCGCGTAAGGAAATTTGTACGGTGAAATCCTTGAATCCTAAGCGCGACAAGACCGTCTGTGTCAGGTCGAGCACGTTGAGGAATTCATCTTTGAGTTGATCGGGAGTACAGAAAATATGGGCATCATCCTGCGTGAATCCCCGTACCCGCGACAAGCCGTGTAGCTCGCCACTCTGCTCATAACGGTAAACCGTACCAAACTCAGCAATTCGCAGGGGCAGATCGCGATACGAGTGGGGTTTATTGCCGTAAATTTCACAGTGGTGTGGGCAGTTCATTGGTTTGAGTAGAAACTCCTCTCCCTCGCGCGGCGTATTAATCGGTTGGAAGCTGTCCTCACCATATTTTTCGTAGTGCCCGGAGGTCACGTACAATTCTTTCTTACCTATGTGCGGCGTAGTCACCATTTTGTAGCCGCGCTTCTCTTGTTCTTCGCGCATAAAATTCATCAGGCGTTCGCGCACGGCATTGCCTTTGGGCAGCCAGATAGGCAGGCCGGCTCCTACGCGTTCGCTAAACATAAACAGTTCCAACTCCGCCCCCAGCTTACGGTGATCGCGCTTCTTGGCTTCTTCCAGCATTTCCAGGTGGGCCTTCAGCTCTTTTTGCTTAGGGAACGACACGCCGTAAATGCGCGTTAGCATCTTATTTTTCTCGTCACCGCGCCAGTAGGCACCCGCTACGTTGAGCAATTTTACCGCCTTGATCTTACCGGTATCGGGCAGATGAGGTCCTTTGCAGAGGTCAACAAAATTACCCTGCTCGTAAAAAGTAATACTGCCATCTTCCAGTTCACTAATCAATTCGAGTTTATATTCGTCACCCTTTTCCTCAAAGTAGGCCAGGGCCTCATCTTTGGATACTTCGCGCCGGATGTATTCATTTTTGTTGCGGGCCAGCTCCAACATCTTCTTCTCGATGGCCGGCAGATCTTCGGTCGACAGGGCCCGGTCGCCCAGGTCCACGTCGTAATAGAAGCCATTTTCGATAGGGGGGCCGATACCAAATTTGACGCCCGGGTAGAGCTCTTCCAGGGCTTCCGCCAAAAGGTGAGCCGACGAATGCCAGAAGGTCGATTTACCGGCCGCATCTGTCCACGTCAGCAATGCCAGCGTAGCGTCCGTAGTGATAGGGCGCGTGGCTTCCCAGACTTCGCCATTTACGCGAGCCGATAATACGTTGCGGGCCAGGCCCGAGGAGATGGATTCTGCAATTTCCATGGCCGTGGTTCCCTTGGGATACTCCCTGACCTTGCCATCGGGAAAAGTGATGTGGATCATAATGAAGACGTTATTTGGTTACCGCTCCCTACGTCGGAGCGGATAAATTTCAGTTCGCAACTCCTGCCCGGAGTCCGCTTTGAGGGGGCAAAAGTACGGCATTTTACAGTGCAGGACAAGATTTGACCGGCCTGGCTTTCGCCAAAAAGAACTTTTATTGCTTTTTAGGCAAAAAGAGAAGGCGATAAGGTTAGGATACCGGAATTGGTATCCACAAAGAACATCTTGCGCAACTGTTCGAGCTGCAAAAAGAAAGAAAAGCCGGTACCGACGGCGAGCGTGGTACCGGCCTGGGCCTGGTGTTAGTCAGAGAATTAACTGATCTGAATCAGGGGCAATTATCGGAGCATCGCATTAAGTAGCAGGTGACACGTAAAACAGGTATCTTCCCTGGCATGGAAAAATTGCAACCTTCAGGCAATTTTTCCTGTACCTTCATCTTGCTACTTACTACTTAACTAAAGTGCTGCTCAATAGATGCTTTTGGTACTAACTCAAAGTATCCCCAGGTTCTCTTGGCAGTACAGCTAACTTCTAGCCGCTAATCCCTACTTCTGCAGCACCATACGTTTCGTGTCTACGATCTGCCCATCCACGATCAGGGAATAATTGTAGGTACCTGCAGGTAGGCTGCGCGTTTGCAGGTCGACCTGCCCCTCACCGTTTTGCGAAAGCGTAATGCGTTGCAGTTCCTTGCCATCGATAGCAGTGATAATCAGGGTGCCAATTTTGCCTGTCGGCAGAAAGTATCCGATGCGGGTCATCGCATGGGTTGGATTAGGCTGATTCTGTTCCAGCGTAGGGGATTGACCCAGTATAATAGGAGCTTCTTGATCTGACTGCTGATTATCGAGTAATTGCTGCGTAAGAGACTCGAGCTCAGTGATGCGATTTTGCAGGGTCGAAATTTCTGATTTCCGTCTTTCGTTATCTGCTCGCAATTCAACAATTAAATCTTGTTGTTCTTGCGTTGCCTTGACCAATGGCACCGTAAACTCCGCATAGCGTAATCCATAAGCCGTCTGCTTATTTTGGGGCTTATCCACGCCACTAAAATCGTAGCCGATTTCCTGAGCGACCTTTTCTACATCCTGCGCCAGGAAACCAGTGAAGCGCATTTGTTCGATATTATATTTACTCTCCCAGTTCGCTGAACTGCGTTCGCCTGTAACCTCCGCCTTCCAATCTTCGAATTTGTGTAAGTCGAAGTGATAAGTCACCGGCTCCAGTTGGGTAATGAACTCCAGGCCGGGTACGTCTTTTTTAATCTTCGTTTTGAAGCGGGCGTCGCTCAGGTTGCTGAAAGCCACCTGAGCGCCGATACTGGTGACGGCACCATTACCCAGGCGCATTCTATTCGAGCCCGTGGGATCGGCATTAAACCCTAAACCGGAACTGTTATCATAATCAGACCCAACGGAGTTGGCTGCACTGCCAAACGCGGTGTTATTATTACCGGTGACATTGTTAATTAAGGCGGCAATACCAACCGCTACGTTATCATCTCCGGTCTCGTTCTCGCGTAATGCATCTGCTCCGACACTGTTGTTTGAAAAACCTGAAGTATTAGATTGCAGGGCGTTGCGACCTATTGCCACATTGCTATTATTCGTCTTGTCATCATTGACGCCGGCATTCACTCCAATAAACAGAGAATTGTCGTCCGGAGCTGCCCGCAAAGACAGTCGCCCATCGATACGGGTATTGCCATTTACATGAAACGGCGCCTGGGGATCTAATAAACCTATACCTACATTACCCCCCTGCTCAATAGTAAACCGAGCCCCTATATTCGTTTCGTTAATAACAAAACTCTGTTGCTGGTAAAAAGCAATATCGTAACCAACGGCATTGCCGATGTTTGTAAAACGTATCAAGTTGTCACTCAATGCATTAATTTCCAACTCCGCAGGAAGTAGCCTCAACTGGGCCATGCTTGCCGAAGCAGTGGTCAACATGAAGAACAGAACCGGAAAAACAAATTTGTATAGAATACGCATGATGTTGAGATTTATGTGTTTTTTACAGACAGCCTTGTAATACTCTGGCATACAGCAAAGCACAAACCAATTACTGATACATTCAAAATAGATGTACCCCCTATACCTTTCGGTAAAAAGGCACGAGTGGTAAATATGGTGGCACGAATGGGCGTGAGGACGTCACAAACAATACCCTAAACAGGAATTTTACCTATATTTCTGATAAACCTACATCTTATCACCAGTATGAATGCCCTGATTGTGGAAGACGAAGCCCTTTACGCGGGGCAATTGGAAGTACTGATCGACAAGCTGGGGTACGATCACCTGGCCACCCTAAATAATGGTAGGGATGTTCTTTCCCTCCTCGATCTGCAACAACCCGACCTCATCTTGATGGACATTCACCTCAAGGGAGACCTTGATGGTATTGAACTCACTGAGCGCATCCATGAAGACTATCCCATTCCAGTTATTTTTATCACTTCTATGACCGATGAGCTTACCTTCAACCGGGCTGGACGTACACAAGCGATACACTTCGTCCTGAAACCCTTTGATGAGCTGCAACTCCAACGTGCTATCGAATGGACCGTGCGTAAAATGGCCCATCAGAAGAGCGATACAGAAGAAGAGGGGTGGTCAGAAGATGTCTTATTCAAGGATCACTTCTACATCAAAAAGAAACAGAAACTGGAAAAGGTAGTGCTGAAGCAAGTGCTATTCGCTCAGGCCGATGGGCACTATTGCATCCTGCATACTGCTGGGCAAAAACATATGGTACGTATGCCTTTTAGCAAACTGCTTTCGCGATTATCTGGTGATGATTTTTTACAAACACACCGCAGCTTTGTCGTCAACAAAGCACACGTAGACGCTATCGACCTGGAGGATAGCGTCCTGATAATAGGCTCATCTACGGTACCTTTGAGCAAAAGTCATCGTAACCGGGTACTGAACACACTGAATTGGTATAGTTAACCCGGGTTAACCCAGTCATACATATCATGTGTTCCGGGTACATGAAGGCTACAAATTTCCACATGCCAAAAACAAAACCTATTTTACTTCGGTCTAATCCATAAAGCCATGGCCCGATTCCTAATTCTTTCCCTTTGTTGCTGCTTACTAGTTCAGTGTACCAACTCCGAGCCACCCCGCGGAGGGCTGAAAGGCGTGCCCGGCAGCTACGATGCGCTGGAGCAATTTTTCCTCGACTGGCAGACCTCTCTGGAGCTTCCATTACTGGAGGGAGTACCCGATTATCGCGAAACAACCATGCAGGCCCAATACCGCGACCTGGGCCGCAGGAAAAAACGCCTGGAAGCTATGGTCATCTCCGAATGGCCGGTGGCCCAACAGGTGGACTGGTACGTGGTGTGGTCCGACATGAACGCCATGATCTTTGCCCACCGCGTCAAAAAACCGTGGCAGCGCGATCCGGCCTTTTACGTTTGGTATGTCGATGCTACTACCGACCCCGAAGCGACGCTAGCGCCACGGGCACAAGGCAGCATTACCCTCGATAAAAACCCAGCTTCGCTTTCTACCCAAGAAGCGGAGGAAATGACCCGTCAACTCGCCCTGGGCCCCAAGCTATGGCAACAGGCACGCACCAACCTAACCGGCGATGCCCGTGATTTATGGTCCCTGGGTGAGCAAGCTGTACGCCGGCAAACCGAAGACCTAAACAACCTGGCCCGTACTGTTGACGGCCGTTTTCCGAACCTTGCCGCTGCCGCCCGCTCTACCGCTACCGAATCCGAGGCCTTTGCCGATTGGCTTTTGGCGGAAGCCGACAAAAAGCAAGCTCCCTCCGGTGTGGGCGAATTGGAATATACCTGGAATCTGCGCAACGTACACCTGCTGCCTTATTCCTGGAAAGACGAAAAGCTGCTTGTGGAAGGAGAAATCGCCCAGGCACTAACCAAACTACGCCTGGAACAAGACCGCAACCGTAATCTGCCCGAGTGGACAGAAGCCGATTGGAATAATACGGTTACGGAATTGTACAGCGACTTCCTGCAATACCTCGCTCAAGAAGGCATTCGAGCAATATATCCTGCCGACTCCATTACTTTAAGCAAGCGCACCTGGTCAGCCGGTAGCATGCGTCCCTGGATGACTCTGGTCAGTCAACGTAATACTGATGAGCTAAGCACCATCCGACAGGCTCACTCCACTGCGATGTATCATGCTCGCGTACCCTCCGGTATGGAGGAATTGCTCCTACAAAATGCGCTGGAATATAAAAGTCCACGCAGCCGCGAACTGGCCTGGATGCTCCTGGCACAGCGTGCTGCCCGCGCCTACGGAGCTCTACATCAGCATGGCCTATTGATGGACCACGCCGCAGCGACCCGCCTGTCGGCAAAATGGACACCATCCCGCCTACGGGCACAGGCTGATGAGAGTGAACTGGCCCGACTCGAGCATCGCTACCTGCAACAGGCCGGCCTGGGCACCAGCTACGTCATTGGTCGCCTGGAGGTAGAACGCCTATTGGCCGTCTACGCGCAAGAAATGGACCGAACATTCTCCCTGCGCGATTTCGTGCAGGCCTTTGATCGTTCCGGACAAATACCATTATCCCTGATCTACTGGGAGATGACTGGTGATAAGTCTATGCTCAACGCTGCCCTGGAAGGCGTGGATATCAGCCCTTCCTAGAGGCTAATTCTCGAGATTTTTCACACAACGAAAGCCGATGTGATTACTGGCCGAGCGCCATTCGCCCTTACCGCGGGTACCCACCATGTAGCGGGTGCAATACTGGTCGGTACAGAGAAAAGAGCCTCCACGCTGCACCTTTTTGGCCAGCCCCGGTTCCGCCGGATCATAAGAATCGGTCGGGCCCTGCGGATTGCGTACAGTTTGATTCAGCAGCGTCGCATAATAGTCGGGGCGGTACCAATCAGCACACCATTCCCATACATTGCCGCCCATATCAAATAAGCCGTAGCTATTGGGTGGGTACTGAGCAACGGGAGCGATCCCTTCGTGACCATCCTTCCCCAGGTCGTTGTTGGGGAATTGCCCCTGAAAAGTATTAGCTACGGGCTGCCCCTGCGGTTGCATCTGATTGCCCCAGGGGTAAAGCTGCCCCGACTGACCGCCACGGGCCGCAAACTCCCATTCCGCTTCGGTAGGCAGCCGCTTACCGGCCCATTTGGCGTAAGCCGCCGCATCTTCCCAGGCGATATGTACGACCGGATGATTCTCTTTCCCCTCAATCGAACTCCCCCGCCCCTCCGGTTGACGCCAGTTGGCACCTTCCACCCATCGCCACCACTGCCGGTAGTCGTTGCGGGCAACCGGCGAAGCTGGCGGTGCAAAAACAATCGATCCAGCCACCAGCATCTCAGCCGGAGCATTGGGGAATTCTTCCCGGGTAGGTGCTATTTCTGCTACGGTAACGTAGCCCGTGGCAGCCACAAACGCCGCAAACTCAGCATTCGTCACCTCGTGCGCATCCATCAGAAAGGGATCGACATAGACGCGGTGAATAGGGCGCGCATCGTGCATCGGTTCACGGCCACCGTCCGTAATACCCACGGGGTTGACCGCTCCCATGCTGAACGTACCGCCTGGCACCAATACCATACCTTCCGGAATCTTCACCATGGTAGTCGACATCTCCGTTTCCAGGGTCGGGGCAAACTCGTTTCCACCCTGCTCGGCGTAGCGCACACTGTCCGGATATAGTAATCCATTACTACACATGCGCAGCGGTGTCTCTTGTATTACCGCATTTGTCGATTCGGGGGCTGATTGGCAGCTACTCCCGAGTAAGAATAGGCCTGCACAAAAGAATAAAGTAGACACACGCATAGCTCGGTTTTTATCGATGTAGAGATGGCTTTCGCCAAAAAGTTACTGCTCTTGACTAATCCAATCAAGAGCAGCCTCGAGGATATCTTCTCCTTCCCGCACAAAGATATCAGGCTGTATGGACCGCAGATTCTCTTCGCCGTTAGGGCGTACCTGATAGCTGGTTGATACTTCGATCATCAACCGGGAGTGAGGTAAATACCGGCGCATGATGTCATTGGCGTAAAAAGAAGAAACATTTCCTGTCGGTCGGCCGATGATAGTTCCCATATCAAAGTCTTTAAACATGGCCGCAAACATGGATCCTGCCGAGAAAGTCCCTACATCACTGAGAAAGATCACCTCTCCCTGAAATTGTTTCCGAGCTGGAAAAGGCTTCGTAAATTCCTTTTTTACCTCGGCCAGCTCTCCGTCTTCAGCCCGCCAGATAGCTCTGGTATGAGGATTAATGATGTATAACGGGCGTAGCCAACGCAACTGTTTAGGAATAAATGCTTGCCGGAAGGTTTCTTTAAAGGCCGGTGTTACATACCAGTACGAGCGAGCTGCCGAGCGAAAAGGCTGATCGGCAAAATACCGGCACAGGTATTCGGCGTAAGTATCATCGCCCCCGTCATTGGTTTGATTGTCAAGAATAAGGTACTTCACTCCTGTTTTTGCGCGTAAGCGTTCAAAAACGTTATCAAATGCTTTTTTATATCCTTTCTTCGATGCACTATACAAATTGCGAATGTACAGGTAGGCTGTACTGTCATTTAGGTATTTGAGTTGTAGTACATTTTCCGGGCGTGGTGCCCAACCGGTACGTAGTCGCCACTCGTCCAGGGATATACCCGGTAGATTTATTTGTTTTCTAAGACCGCCCGGTGTATGATAATCAATTAAAAAGGGACCTTCCCAACCGTAAGCTAGCCATACATAATAGGCAAACCGGTCATTAACCTGTAAGGAGTCAATCTGATTACTTTCGCCCCGTGCAAAAAGAAACAGCTCTTTCTTTAGTTCATCCACCCCTATGCCGTTGATGGCCAACAGTCGGCTACCCTGCGGCACCTCCCTTACACCCGTAGAGTCTTCTGTTACCTGAAGTCCTGCCGCTGTAAAGCGTACGGGGAGAGGGAAAAAAGTTCCTCCTTGCTGGACATAATCCCGATAAAAAGGAGTGTAACGCATACGCGTATGGGCATCATTGTAGGCTGTAATTTGTTGGTAGCACCTACGCCAAAAATCAATCCGGGATAAGGAATCAGGTAACGACCTTTCCAGAGACTCGGAGAAGTCGCGAATATCCTCTTCGCTCCGGGCATAATACGCATCGGGATGGTTCGCTACCACGAATTCGCGCAAAACACGCAGATCATCTATCATTTCCTGCCGCGACAGGTAGAGAAAAGTGTCCACTGTTGTTTGAGCCGGCAGCCGTTCCACGATTAGAAACAGACCGATAGCTACCACAATTTTTTTTGTCATTTGTCTT
>Ga0102940_1000263_pt1 | contig 36925 bp, 34 predicted proteins | sample SalPonR2_C_D1_MG_FD_78215 | JGI IMG/M metagenome (GOLD analysis project Ga0102940, IMG submission 78215) | Salt pond soil microbial communities from South San Francisco under conditions of wetland restoration - Salt Pond MetaG R2_C_D1_MG | ecosystem: Environmental > Aquatic > Marine > Intertidal... | reverse complement strand
GTACTCCGGGGTTGAAAACTCCCTGTACAAAAACAGCAATACGGTCATGCTGCTGGGAAATGCCAGAGAAACCATCCGGCAGGTTGTGGAAAAACTGTCACAAGAACCGTCACATGACGGGGAGGCCCAGACGGAAACCGACACCGGGACCCAATCTTCGGACAGGACAGAGCAACCCCCTCTGGCTGCTGCTGTGGAGAAACTGGTGTCAGCCCAAAAGATCATTATCATTCCCGGGTATGGCATGGCGCTGGCCCAGGCCCAGTTCAAGGTGGTGGAACTGGGAGACCTGCTTGCATCCAGGGGCGCTGATGTGGTCTTTGCCATCCATCCGGTGGCCGGACGCATGCCCGGCCACATGAATGTGCTGCTGGCGGAAGCGGAAGTGGATTATGACAAACTGGTGGAAATGGATGATATCAATCCGGCATTTTCCCGGACCGATGTGGCGCTGATATTCGGGGCATGTGATGTGGTGAATCCGGCTGCCATGGAAACCCAAGGTACCCCCATATCCGGCATGCCCATTCTCAGGGCCCATGAGGCAAACAATGTTGTGGTCTGCAATTTTGATGCAAATCCCGGCTATTCCGGGGTGGACAACACCCTGTATACCGATCCCAAAACCATCATGCTGCCGGGAGATGCTGCAGCCACAGCAGGTGATCTCATTGCCGGGGTAAAAAAAGCCTGATAACCTTCCGGCCGTTTCGGCATCTGGATATGTGCTGTAAGCATCTCGGATTTTAGACCGTTGCTGCAGTCCGCTGCAGCCGGTCAGCCCCTGCTGGCATAAAAATCCTTTACTATTTTTCCATCTTTGGATATGTTGCTGCCCAGCGTGGAGGATGCAGGTGCACCCGGCCGGCCAGGTGACCGGCCGGAAGAATGGCCGATTGTTACAATGCACAGGAAAGACGGTTTGCCAAAACCATTGCACTGTATTCAGAAAAACTCATGACAGCCGGGTCTCTGGCCCGGTCTACTCCGTAAAACCTGTAACAAGGCAGGTATCCATGGCCAATCCCATACGGGATCGTGCAGTTCAGGGATTACAGCCAGGCGATACGTTTTGTTTCACCCGGCAGTTTTCACAAAAAGAAACCCGGGATTTCGGCGATCTGACCCAGGATTACAACCCGGTGCATTACGATGCCCGCTGGACCCGGACCAAGGGTTTCAAGAACCTGATCTGCCATGGGCTTCTGGTGGGGGGGATGATCTGTGAATTCGGGGGCCAGGTGGGATGGCTGGCCACGGGCATGACATTCAAGTTCCTGTATCCGGTTTATTTCGGGGATACCATCCAGTGCCGGGTCACCCTGACCAGTGTCCAGGAAAACGGCAGGGCGGAAGCCGAGGCTGTTTTTACAAACCAGGACGGTCGGCAGGTGGTCCTGGCAACCCTTACCGGACGGCTGCCCCTGGAAGGTGAAAAAGCCCTTCTGGACCGGATGGTGTCGGAAGGGGACCCTTTTAACGGGGCATCCCGTAAAACCGGCTACCAGATAAACCAGGATTCGGGCGGAAACCCGGGGCCATAGAAGGTACCTGTTGCAAATACCGGCGGCCGGTGTGGAAAATTTCCATACCTTTGGAAGTTTTCCACAGACAAAGGCTAACAGCGCTGAGAGATAAAATATAATAACCTGTTAAAATATAAGCATTTTTATAAAAAATTTTTTCCGGCACACCTTTTGCTATCTATAAAGCCAGGGCAGTTTGCGTACCTTAAAAAAAAGGAGATATCATGCCGGAAAAAACTGTTTTATCAGGTCTTTGTGCCAATTGCATACATGTGGGAGAGTGCAGTTTCATGAAAAACAATGCCAGGCCCATCATTTTTTGTGAAGAATTTTCCTGCGCCAGTCCGGAAGTTGTCTGCGCACAACCTGTTGCCGACATCACCACCCCATTGTCTGCAGTCAATGGGACTTGCCGTAAAAATATCTGCAGCAATTGTGAAAACCTGGAAACCTGCTGCCTGCAGGAAAAACACCATAACACCGTGATGTGCTGTGAAGAATACAGATGATCTGCCAAAAAAAATTGCTGCCCTTGAAAAGCAGAACAGGAAACTGCAGCAGTTTTATGATGCATACCAGCAGGTCCGAACCAATGAAAAAGAACGGGTAAAAGAACTCAACTGCTTATACCAGGTGGCCCAGTGTGTGGTTCTGGAAAGAAATACCATTGCTGCATTGAAACAGATTGTTCACATTATCCCCACAGGATGGCAGTTTTCCCGAAACTGCTGCGCCCGGATTCGGTTCAAAGAAAACATCTATCTGTCTTCTGAATTTTTTGCATCAGAGATTTGCCAGACAGAAGACATATACATCGACAATGAGGCCGTGGGGGACATTGAGGTGTATTACCACCCAACGGCCCTTGCCGGAACAGCAGACCCTTTTTTAACCGAAGAACGGAATCTGCTCAAAGGCATTGCCAACATCATCAGCTTTTATATGAAAAAACAAAAAGATGATGAAGCCAGAAAAATAATTCAAAACCAATTGCTGCACAATGACCGCCTGGCCACCATCGGCCGCCTGGCCGCCGGCGTTGCCCATGAATTAAATGAACCCCTGGGCAACATTCTGGGTTTGGCACAGCTGTCCCTCAAAGTGCCCGATCTGCCGGAACAGGCAGAAAACGATCTGTCCCGGATCCAGGAGTGTGTGATCTATTCACGGGAAATCATAAAAAAACTGCTGGCGTTTTCCCGTAACACCCCTGTGCGCAAAGAAAAAATCTGCCTGAACCAGGAGATCGAAAACAGCCTCACGTTTCTGGCGGCCCGGTGTGCCAGGCAGGGCATCACAATTGAAAAGCGGTTTTCAGAAGATGTGTTTGTCATGGCAGATGCCAACCAGATACAACAGGTGGTTACCAATCTGACCGTCAATGCAATACAGGCCATGGAAAACGGGGGAAAAATAACACTGACCGTAAAAAAAGCAGCAGACAAAGCAGTCTTTTCCATTGAAGATACCGGGGTGGGGATACCGGGCGGGCATATCAGCAGTGCGTTTATGCCGTTTTTTACCACAAAGGATGTGGACCAGGGCACGGGCCTGGGTCTTTCTGTGGTGTACGGTATCGTCAAGAACCATGATGGTGATATAAAGGTCAGCAGTGAACCTGGCAAAGGCAGTATCTTTGAGATATCACTGCCGCTGGAGAACGGGTGATGCCGGACAAAAAACCAAAGGCACAGATTCTGGTTGTGGATGACAACAAGATCACGTGTGAGGTTATTCAAAGAAACCTTGCATCTGAAGGGTACGGTGTGTTGGTTGCCCATAATGTGGAAGATGCGGCAGCGGTTCTCTCCGGCCAGGGCATTGACGTGCTGATCACCGATTACAAGATGCCCAGGCTGACCGGACTGGATATGATCCAATATGCCCGGGACCATTTTCAGGACCTGGGCATTATCATGCTGACCGGGTACGGGTCCATCAAAGGGGCTGTTTCGGCCCTGAAACAGGGGGCAGATGAATATATCACCAAGCCTTTTACTGATACGGAACTGATGGATACCGTGGCAAAATGCATAAAAAAATACCAGGAGCGCAGGATCGATCCCGGTGCACTCTATTCCGACACCTGGTCCCGGTTCGGTATTATCGGGCAGTCGGAAAAAATGCAGCGCCTGTTTGCCACCATACAAAAGGCCGGTGAAAATGATGCCACGGTTTTGATTCACGGGGAAAGCGGGACAGGCAAGGAACTGGTGGCCAGGGCTATTCACTACAGCCACAAAACCCGGGCCGTATATCCCTTTGTTCCCTTCAACTGTCCGGGGGTTCCCCCGGCCCTGTTTGAAAGTGAGTTGTTCGGCCATGTAAAAGGGGCGTTTACCGGGGCGAACCGGGACAGCAAAGGGTTTTTCAGGGCAGCGGAAAACGGATCACTTTTTTTGGATGAAATCAGTGAACTGCCCTATGAACTCCAGGGAAAACTGCTCAGGGTGCTCCAGGAAAAAGAATATACCCGGGTGGGAGAAACCCGGCAGAACACAGCTGATGTGAGGATTATGGCAGCCACCAATCAAAAACTGGACGACCTGGTGGAAAAAGGGGGGTTCCGCCAGGATCTGTTTTTCCGTATCAATGTCATTGCAGTTGAGATTCCGCCGCTGCGGGAACGGGGCGATGATACCCTGCTGCTGGCAAAGCATTTTATGGTGAAGTATGCCAAACAGCTGGGAAAAAAAGAACCGAAGCTCACACAAAATGCCATTACCGCTTTGAAAAATTATGCCTGGCCCGGAAATGTCAGGGAGCTTGAAAACCTGATACACCGGCATCTGATCATGCATGATACCCAATATATGGACAGTGCCGCATTTCCGGCGGCAATGAAAAATACCATCTCCCGGGAAAATGATCTTACCATGAGCCTGTCGGAAATGACCAGAAAATATGTCCGGCAGGTGCTGGCCCACACCGGGGGAAACAAGGCAAAGGCCTTGAAAATTCTGAAAATAGACCGCAAAACCCTGCTTAAAAAACTATAGCAGCATTGCTCAGGTTTTTGGAATGTTGAACAGTTTTTCCAGGATGGTTTCCATGGGGCACAGCCCGGTGAACGCAGACTGTAAAAGGTTCAGCCCCACAAAAGCGGTGAACAGGTACCAGTAGGGGGAAACCCAGTGGCCCAGGGCCAGAGAAGCCAGGATGAACAGGCCGGCAATGGCCCGGATGTATGCTTCCATTTTCATGTGTCCGTCTCCTTGTGCGGTGTTGTTTTGTTGTACATGGCAAAATAGGCCACCGGGATGATGATCAGGGTAAACAGGGTGGATGTGGACAATCCAAAGATAAGGGCCCGGGCCAGGCCGGAAAACACCGGCCTCCATCCGTAAACCCACATCGTGGCACGGCACGGCAAATACCGGGTTCTCGGGACCTGCGGCAAGGATCAGCGAAAATCCTTGTAGTGAATGCCGTATCTGGCAGCTTTGTAGGAAAATTTGCGCACCGTGATCTGGATGAGCTGGGCCGCCTGTTTGATATTGCCTTTGGTGTTTTTCAACGCATCCATGAGAATTTCCTTTTCCAGCCCTGCCACGGCTTTTTCCAGCGACTGGGGCAGGGTTTTGGAGTCAATGCCGGTCTGGAGGGTGGCCGGCAGGTGATAGGAATGAACCGCGCCTTCATTACACAGGATAACCGCCCGTTCAATGCAGTTTTCCAGCTCTCTGACATTACCGGGCCAGTGGTATTCCATCATCATGTCAATGGCCGGGGTGGTGATGCGCTTGATATCCCTGCCATGTTCTTTGCGGTATTTTTCCAGAAAATGGTCTGCCAGGAGAATGATATCGGTTTTGCGCATGCGCAGGCTGGGAATATAGATGGGAAAGACATTGAGCCGAAAATACAGGTCATCCCGGAATCTGCCCTGCTGGACCATCTCTTCGAGATTGGCATTGGTGGCGGCAACAATGCGCACATCCGCCTTGATGGGTTTGTATCCCCCCACCCGTTCAAACTCCTTTTCCTGGAGAACCCGCAGCAGTTTGACCTGGGCACCCGGGGCCATGTTGCCGATCTCGTCCAGGAAAATGGTGCCCTGATCCGCTATTTCAAATTTGCCCTTTTTCAGGTGGGAGGCACCTGTAAACGCCCCTTTTTCATGTCCAAACAGTTCGCTTTCTATGAGGTTTTCCGGAATGGCGGCGCAGTTTATTTTGATGAAGGGCTTGTGGTGACGCTCTGAATTATAGTGGATGGCGTTGGCTACCAGTTCCTTACCTGTACCGCTCTCTCCCCTTATCAATACGGTGGCCGATGAAAAAGAGACCTGGGATATCATCTGGAGCACTTCCCGCATTTTATTGGAGTTGCCGATGATATTGGAAAAACTGTACCGGTTTTCCAGCTCGGTTTTCAGCCGCAGATTTTCTGATTTCAGCCGCTCTTTTTCCAGGCGCACGGTTTCGAGATTGATCACATGATGGGCCAGCATGGCCGCCACCACGGTCAATAATTTTTCCCCCTGCTGCAATGCGTGTTTTCCCTCAAAGGGCCGGTCCGCACTGATGGCGCCCACCACCTGGGTTTCCTTTTTTATGGGCACACAGATAAAAGAATAGTCCTGTCCACGGGCACGCTTTCTGGAATGGGTCTTGTCCAGAAACAAAGGTTCTTCGCTGATGCGGGGCACCACAGCTGATTTGCCCGATTCCACCACCTTGCCGACAATACCCTCACCAGGAAGGTATGTTATCTGCCGGGTGGTTTCCTCTGAAATGCCATGGGCGATTTCAATGCGGATTTCTCCGTTTTCCCGGTTGGTCAAGAAAATGATACCCCGGACAAGGTTCAAAGACTCGGATAACACACCCAACACCTTGAACAGGGACTTTTTCATGTCCATGTGCTGGTTCAGCGCCTCACTGATTTCATACAGCAGAGAAATTTCTTCAAGGGATTTCATAAACGGGTTTCCTGTGGCCTGTTCATCCGGCAACAGGTCATGGCACCTGCTTTTGAAAATTCACCTATGAAAATATACCGGGTGAAAAACCGGGTGTTTCCATTGAAACCATTGTTTGCTCAAGCCTGTTCCAGAACCTGGGCCTCTTCTTCTGCCGGTGCGGTTTCCATGGCTGCTGCTTTTTCCAGGGCCAGGGCATCCAGGTGCTGCTCCACATATGCCCGCAGATCCCGTTCCGGATCCAGGGATTCAGAATAGTAATTGAGCACCCACCAGAGTTCGTTGAGTTTATATTTGTTGTCCTGCCACCAGGAAACAGATTCTTTTATGGCATCGGCTGTTTCCAGCTCAGAGTTGATTTTTACATAAAAATCGTAACACATGTTGCGGGTTACGGGTTTCAGGCCCAGTACGCTGAGAGTACTTCGGTTGATCACACCTGCCTCCTTTAAACCTTTGAGCATCATGTAATGAATTGGTTTTCATTCTTTACAGGAAACACAATAGATTGTAAACCCCTCATCTGTTTATTTTTTTGGGTTGCATCTTGGGTTGTGGATACGGTATTTAGATCAGATTTAACGTTGTGCAAAAAAGGGAGATAAACATATTGTGGCAGTTAAAAACAGCATAACCCTGGTCATCGGGGGATGCAGAAGCGGCAAGAGCCGGTATGCCCTGGATGCGGCCAACACCGTTCCCGGCAGCAGAAAAATGTTTTTGGCCACATCCGTACCCGAAGACAGGGAAATGGAAAAACGGGTGATCGCACACCAGGCCCAGCGGGGCGATGACTGGCAGACGGTGGAAGTTCCGGTCAATATCCAGGACGCAATTGCAGCCCATGCCCGGACAGCAGATGTATTACTGGTGGATTGCCTGACCCTGTGGACGGCAAATATGCTGGCTTTGGAAATGGATGAAGCAGCCATGCAAAAATGCCTGGACCAGACCAGTGAGGCTCTCTCCAGGGTCTGTTGCCCGGTATTTCTGGTCACCAATGAAGTGGGGTACGGGATTGTGCCGGAAAACACGCTGGCCAGGCGGTTCCGGGACATGGCCGGACTGGTGAACCAGCATATGGCAAAGGCCGCTGACCGGGTGGTGCTCACTGTGGCCGGGATTGCCGTTACGATTAAACCAAAGGATGGCATATGAAATACCGGCATCTGTTCGGCCCGGTGCTGTCACGGCGTCTGGGCATCTCTTTGGGGGTGGACCTGGTGACCCACAAGATCTGCAGCCTCAACTGCGTGTATTGTGAATGCCAAAATACCACGCTTCTGACAAAAGAGCGCAAAGAATATGTTTCCTGTGACACCGTGTGCCGGGAACTGGACCATTACTGGGCACACAATGAAGACCCGGATTATGTTACCTTTTCCGGATCAGGTGAACCCACCCTGAACCTGGCCCTGGGACAGGTGATTGCCCATATCAAAAAAAACAAACCCAAGATGAAGGTGGCGGTGCTCACCAATGCCACCCTGATGTCTGATCCCGGGGTGTGTGCCGATCTGGCCATGGCTGATATTGTGGTGCCGTCTCTGGATGCGGTTTCCCCCAAGGTGTTCCACCGCATCAACCAGCCCTGTGCCGGTATCCAGCCGGAAAAAATTGTGGATGGTATTGCCGGATTTGCCACAAATTTTGCCGGGGAGATCTGGCTGGAAATCTTCATTCTGCCGGGGGTGAATGATACAAGAGAAGAACTGCAGCTGCTCAAGGCAGCCATCAAAAAGATACAGCCCCACCGGGTACAGCTCAACACCCTTGACCGGCCGGGCACGGTTGATACCCTTACACCGGCTTCCCCGGATGAACTGGAACGGGTGGTCCAGATCCTGGATGAAAAAAATGTGGAGATCATCGCCCGGGCAGGCACCAGGACCCAGGATAAAAAGGCTGCAAACCCGGCTTCTGCTGTGCTGGAAACCATTCACCGCAGGCCCTGCACAAAAGAAGATTTGTCCGCTGTTCTGGGACTGCCGGCAGAAGAAATAGATCTGCTGCTGGCAGATCTATCAGCAGCAGGGCGCATTACCGCCAGAAAACAGGCCAGGGGGGTGTTTTTTTCCACCAGAAAAGGGGATACATGAATACCCCGAAAACAAGCGGTTTTTTATCGGACTTCCAGTCCTGTCTGCTGTTTTTGACAATTTTGCCGGCGGGGCGGCATGGTGCCTATTCCCCCATGGGCATGATCCGTTTTTTCCCGGTAACAGGCCTTATACTGGGAAGCCTGCTGGTGCTCACCGATCTTGCCGCTTCCCGGCTGTGGCCTCTGCCTGTGGCTGCCCTGGCAGATGTGCTCTGTCTGGTGATGCTCACTGGGGCTTTTCACCTGGATGGCCTGGGGGATACGGCGGACGGTGTTTTCAGCCACAGGTCCCGGCAGCGGGCCCTGGAGATCATGAAGGACAGCCGCACCGGCATGATGGGGCTTGTGGCTGTGGTCAGTGTCCTGGCCATGAAGGTGGCTGGTCTATATGCGGTAAAAATTGCTTTTGGGACGGGGCAGGCCCTGCTGGTGCTGCTGCTGGTGCCTGCATATGCCAGGGCATCCATGATTTTCGGCATACGGTTTCTGGACTATGGCCGCATTGGCACCGGCACCGGCCTGGACCTGTTTGTCTCCCCTTTGGGACCAAAAGATTTTGTGTATTGTCTGATCCCCCTGTTTTTATCTGTGTTTTTGGGGTATAACGGCCTGGTTCTGAACCTGTTGTTCGGCATCAGCTGTGTGGGTATTTTATGGTTTTACAAACAAAAAATGAACTGTATCACAGGGGATATGCTCGGGGCCATGACAGAAATTATGGAAGCGGTTTTGTTTCTGGGCTGCGGCGCAACTTTGCTGTGAAAAGGATCGTATCATGATTATCGGTCATGGCGGCAATACAGCCGGGCTGGCAGAAAAACTGGGATGCGCTGCAGATGAGATCATGGACATGAGCGCCAACCTCAACCCTTTGGGACCGCCCGAACGGATCAAAACCGTTATCATGGAGAACCTGTCCGCCATCCATCGGCTTCCTGAGCCGGACGCAGGTTCCATGACCCGGGGGTTTGCCCGGTTTCATGGTATTGATCCGGATACCGTGATTGCCGGCAGCGGCACCACCTGGTTTATCTATACCATTCCAAAAGCCCTGGATGCGAAACAGGTCGTGATTCTGGGACCCACCTATGCTGATTACGCAGATGCCTGCGCCATGCACGGCATTGCACCTGCGTTTTGCATGGCCAGGGCAGAAGACGGCTTTGTCCCCGATCTGGAAGCGGTGTCAGATATGGCTGCCCGGGCAGATCTGGTATTTATCTGCAACCCCAACAACCCCACCGGGGTGGGGGTGGAAAAAGAGTTCATCACCACCTTGGCGCGCCGGCACCCTGGTGTGTGTTTTGTGGTGGATGAGTCTTATCTTCCTTTTGTGGAGAGGGCCTCTGACATTTCCCTTGTACAGGACAGACCATATGACAACCTGCTGGTATTGTCTTCCATGTCGAAAATTTTTACCATTCCCGGGCTGCGCACCGGATTTTTAAGCGGGGCAAAGCACCTGGTCGACAAAGTGATGCAGTATTACCAGCCCTGGAGTGTCAATGCCCTGGCCCAGGTGGTGATCACCGATATTTTTGATCACCCGGAACAGATTGCGCCCTTTTATGAAAAAACCCGGACCTATATTGCCGAAGAAAAAAAGAGCGTTCTTTCAGCAATAGCTGACCAAAAAGGTCTTGTGCCGGTACCCGGTCATACCTGTTTCATCCTGTTAAAACTGCTGCACCACATCGCCCCTCACTTCTGCCAACAGGTGGGCGCAGACCGGATCCTGATCCGGGACTGCAGCAATTTTACCGGCCTTGGCCCCCGGTATGTGCGGTTTTCCCTCAAGGACCGGAAAACCAATACGGCCCTGGTCCGCAGCCTCCAAAAGGCCCTGGCCCGTGGTTGAGGCTGCCTGGTATATAATTTTCGCCGCCTTTGTCCTGGATTATGTTCTGGGTGATCCCCGGAACCTGCCCCATCCAGTGGTATACATGGGCCGGGCAATCGGGTTTTTCGAGCCCCGATTCCGGCGGTTTTTTATCAAACCGTTTACAGCGGGCCTGGTTTTTGCCGTTTTTTTGATTATATCCGCCTATTGTCTCGCCCTGGCCCTGGTCTGGTCAGCCGGCCGGATCCATCCGTTTTTTGGCGCAGGGGTACAGGTGCTGCTGCTGTTTTACTGTTTTTCCGTCAAAAGCCTGAAAGACGCAGCCCTTGCTGTTGCACAGCCCCTTGGGGCAAAAGATCTGGCCGCAGCCCGGCGCAGCCTGTCCATGATTGTGGGCAGAGAAACCCGTACCCTGGAGGCATCCGGTATAACCCGGGCAGCGGTAGAGACGGTGGCGGAAAATTTTGTGGACGGTTTTTTATCCCCGCTTTTCTGGGCACTGGTGCTGGGGGTGCCCGGCGCAGTAGCCTATAAAATGGTGAATACCCTGGATTCCATGGTGGGATATAACAATGATATCTATGCGTTGTTCGGGCGGGCAGCAGCGCGCATCGATGATGCCGCCAATTTTGTTCCTGCCAGATTGTCGGTGTTCGTGATTGCGGCCGCCGCCTTTTTTGTCCCCGAAGCCTCCGGTGCCGGGGCGTTCAAAACCGGATTTTCCCAGGGACGACAGCACAAAAGCCCCAATGCGGGATTTCCCGAGGCTGCCTTTGCCGGAGCCCTGCGCATCCGCCTGGGCGGGCCGGGTATATACCACGGCAGGCAGGTGGACAAACCCTGTATTGGTGACAGGTTTGATGAACCGCACCTGCCGGCCATTTTATCTGCCTGCCGGCTCATGCAGACAGCTGCATTGGCAGGGCTGGCAGCCGCCATTTTCCTGGCTGCGCTGCACCAGGCGGCAGGGATGGGACAATGAAAATGAAACGGCGCTTCTGCCTGGCAACCACCTCATTCATATACCCGGACCACATTATTCCCAATGTCCGCAAAACCGGTGCGGTTTTTGATGAGATCGAACTGCTGGTGTTTGAAAGCATGCCCGGAGACGTCCTGCCGACCCGTGACCAGATTGCCGAGCTGGCATGCCTGTCCCGGGATTTGGATGTGGGGTATAATGTGCATCTGCCCACAGATGTCAGCCTGACCGGCAGTGCGGCAAACCACCGGCAAAAAGCGGCGGATACCATGGCCCGGGTGGTGGAATTGTGTGCACCCCTGTCGCCTTCCACCCATACCCTTCATCTGGAAATGGGATTTCAAAGAGAGAAAAAAGCGGTGGATGCCTGGCAGGTGCGTGCCCTGGACGGCCTGGAACGTCTGAAGCCCCTGCTGCCGTCCCCCGGGGTGATATCCCTGGAAACCCTGGATTATGCTCCCGCCCTGCTGCAGCCTCTGGCAGAAGCCCATGATTTCAGGATATGTATCGATGCCGGCCACCATTTCCGGTATGGGTATGACCTGGCCCACAGTTTTGCGCTTTTCAGGGACCGCCTGGCACTGGTCCATCTCCATGGTACGGCCTGTCTGGAAAAAAAGATGAAAGACCATATCAGCCTGGACCATCTGGAGCCGCACCAGCTGCATCAGGTGCGCAGCCTGCTGGCTGACTGTGAAACAACCGTGAGCCTGGAGGTATTCAACCGCCAGGATTTGAACCGGTCACTGTCCTTGCTGTCTGCCATGTTTACCGATATTCCGTCCCAGCTGCCGGCTTGAATCAGTCAAGTAAAATGTGGTACGCTGCTCCCGATAAATACCCATGCCTTGGTGGGCACAACAAAGTATGAAAGTGTTAGCCGGTGGTAACAGCAGGGAAAATTTTGTTTACTGGAAGCGAATAATTGCGTACTAATAGCTAACGGCTAACGGCTAACAGCTAACAGCTTTCATATAAAAATTGTTCGGGCGGTATCCAGATCCATTTTTTTGGGATCTCTCAGGTGCAGGCCTGTGAAAAATGAACAGGAAACCCATCATGTCATTGGTGCAGAAAAGAAGAAAAACCCGTCAGATCCATGTGGGCAATGTGCCTGTGGGGTCAGATGCGCCGGTGTCGGTCCAGTCCATGACCAATACCCGGACCAGGGATGTGACAGCCACTGTCCGCCAGATCAATCGTCTGGCGGCGGCCGGGTGTGAGATCATCCGGGTGGCGGTGCCGGAAATGGCGGATGCACTGGCCATCCGGCAGATAAAAGCCCAGGTAACCATTCCCGTGATTGCAGACATCCATTTTGATTTTCGGCTGGCCCTGGCTGCTGCTGAATCCGGGGCAGACGCGCTGCGCATTAATCCCGGCAATATCGGGGCGCACCACAAGGTAAAAAAAGTTGTGGACTGTGCAAAAGCCCATGGCATCTCCATCCGCATCGGGGTGAATGCCGGATCCCTGGAAAAAGAGATGGCACAGCGCCTGGGGGCCACTGCCGAGGCCATGAAGGAAAGCGGTCTGGCAAATATACGGATGCTGGAAGACCTGGGGTTTTATGATATCAAGGTGTCATTGAAAGCATCGGATGTGGCCCGAACTGTGGACGCCTATCAGCTGCTGGCCCAAAAAACGGATGTGCCCTTTCATGTGGGCATTACCGAAGCAGGCGGGCTGTATGCCGGGATCACCAAATCCGCCATCGGTATCGGCATGCTGTTGTCTATGGGACTCGGGGATACCATCCGGGTGTCTCTGACCCGGGACCCGGTGGAAGAGATCCGCACCGGGTATGAAATTCTCCGGGCACTGGGACTGAGAAACAGAGGGCCGGAGATCATTTCCTGCCCCACCTGCGGCCGGTGCCGGATCGATCTGTTTAAAATTGCCCAGGATGTAGAAAAAGCTTTACTTGGACGGGATTCTCAGATTAAAGTTGCCATTATGGGATGTGTCGTCAATGGACCGGGCGAAGCAAAGGAAGCGGATATCGGCATTGCAGGCGCAGACGGCACCGGGATTATATTTAAAAAAGGCAGGGTGTGTAAAAAAGTGGACCAGGACCAGCTGGTTGCACACCTGCTGTATGAAATCGATAAAATGACGCAAAATGCGGAGGATGTGAATGGGAGCAAAGAATAAAACAGCAATTACCCCCACCCGGGAACAGGATTATGCCCAGTGGTACCAGGAGATTATCAAGGCATCGGATATGGCGGAAAATTCACCGGTCAGGGGGTGTATGGTCATGAAACCCTGGGGATTTGCCATCTGGGAAAACATCATGAACCAGATGGATGCACAATTCAAGAAAACCGGGGTTAAAAACGCCTATTTTCCTTTGTTCATCCCGTTGTCCTACCTGGAAAAAGAAGCCGAACATGTGGATGGGTTTGCCAAGGAATGCGCCGTGGTCACCCACCATAAACTGGAAAAAGATGCAAACGGCAAACTGGTGCCGGCCGGGGAACTGGCAGAGCCCCTGATTGTCCGGCCCACCTCTGAAACCATTATTGGTGAGTCCATGTCCAGGTGGACCTCTTCCTACCGGGATCTGCCCATCTTGTTGAACCAGTGGGCCAATGTTGTCAGGTGGGAGATGCGCACCCGCATGTTCTTGAGAACCAGTGAATTTTTGTGGCAGGAGGGCCATACCGCCCATGCCACAAAACAGGAAGCGGTGCAAAGAACCCTGCAGATGCTGGATTTGTATGCCGATTTTGTGGAAGAACGGCTGGCCATGCCGGTGATAAAAGGACGTAAAACGCTGTCAGAACGGTTTCCCGGCGCAGAGGATACCACCTGTATCGAAGCCATGATGCAGGACAGAAGAGCCCTTCAGGCAGGCACCTCCCATTTTCTGGGCCAGAATTTTGCCAGAGGATCCGATATCCGTTTCCAGAACGAGGAGGGCCAGGAACAGTATGCCTGGACCACCTCCTGGGGTACTTCCACCCGGATGATCGGCGGCATGATCATGGTCCACTCCGACGATGACGGTCTGGTGGTGCCACCGCGCATCGCACCCGCCCATGTGGTGATTCTGCCCATTCTCAAAAAGGGAGAAGACAATACAACCGTGCTGGAAAGTGCCAATGCCCTGAAAGCTGCTTTGGCAGATAAAACATTTTATGGCCGGCCGGTGGAAGTGGAAATCGATGACCGGGATATCGGTGGTGCCAGGGGATGGGACTGGGTAAAAAAAGGGATTCCGGTCCGGCTGGAGCTGGGCCCCCGGGATATTGCCGGCAACACCGTGTTCATGGCCCGTAGAGACAAGGATCCCAGCCACAAGGAGAGCATGGACAGAGACAGCTTCATAGCCGGGATCACAGATATTCTGGACAGTATCCAGCAGGTCCTGTTTGAAAGGGCCCTGGCATTTCAGCAGGCCAACACCTTTTATATCGATACCAGGCAGCAGTTTTATGAGCTGTATGCCAACACCGCCGGTACCCATAACGGCGCTTTTGTTTTTTCTCACTGGTGCGGGTCCGGGGCATGTGAGGAACAGATCAAAACAGATCTGTCCGTCACCATCCGGTGTATTCCCTTTGACAGTCCAAAGGAAAGCGGGCACTGCATATGCTGTGACAAACCCAGTGACCAGCGGGTGCTGTTTGCCAAAGCCTATTAACCGGGTGGGTTTCATCGGCGGGCAGGACAGGTTCAGCCAATGATTCGAATCACTGACATACTGGACACCATTTTGGAGTACAACCCGGATGCAGACCTGGATATCATTGACCGGGCCTATGTGTATTCCGCCCGGGTCCATGAAGGACAGGTCCGGTTGTCGGGAGAACCTTATCTTTCCCACCCCCTGGAGGTGGGAAAGATCCTGGCTGATATGCGCCTGGATGTGGAAAGTATTGCCGCAGCCCTGCTCCATGATGTCATTGAAGACACCCCGGCCACCAAGGAGGATATCCAGGAGATGTTCGGCCCCGGGGTGGCCCATATTGTGGAAGGGGTGACCAAGCTCTCCGCCCTGCCTTTTTCCAACAAGGTGGCCCAGCAGGCGGAGTCATTGCGGAAGATGATTCTGGCCATGGCCGATGACATCCGGGTGGTGCTCATCAAGCTGGCAGACCGGCTCCACAACATGCGTACCCTCAAGTACCATAAAAAACCGGACAAACAGGCAGCCATCGCCCAGGAAACCCTGGATATCTATGCCCCCATTTCCGCCCGTCTGGGAATATTCTGGGTCAAGCACGAACTGGAGGAAATAGCCTTTTTCTACACCCTGCCCGATGACTATGAATATATCGATGCCCTGGTGAACCGGGCCAAGGATGAAAAAGAAGCCTATATCAAGGAGGTGTCCACCAGCCTGCATTATAAAATGGAGGAGATGGAGCTGCCCTGTGACATCAAGGGCCGGTACAAGCAGCACTACAGCATTTACCAGAAAATGATCTCCCAGAATCTGGATTTTGATGAAGTGTATGACATCATCGCCTTCCGGATCATCCTTGATACGGTCCCCCAGTGCTATGCAGCCATGGGTGCCATCCATTCCATGTGGAAGCCCATCTATTACAAGATCAAAGACTATATCGGCAATCCCAAACCCAACATGTACCAGTCCATCCATACCACGGTCATCGGCCCCAAAGGAGAGCGGGTGGAGATCCAGATCCGGACCCGGGAAATGGACCGGATAGCGGAATCCGGTATTGCAGCCCACTGGAGCTACAAGGAAGGCCGCCACATTGATGAGACCACCGGAGAGATGTTTGCCTGGATACGGAATCTGGTGGAAAATCAGGAAAATTTCAATGATCCGGATGAGTTTCTCGAAAATGTGCGCATCGACCTGTACCCGGATGAAATATATGTGATCACCCCTGCCGGCGATATCAAAACCCTTCCCAAAGGGGCCACGCCTGTGGATTTTGCCTACAGGATCCATACGGAAGTGGGGGCGGAGTGTACCGGTGCCAAGGTGAACGGAAAGATCGTTCCTTTGGCCCACGAACTCAATACCGGTGATACAGTGGAAATCATCACCACAAAAGGCCATTCCCCCAGTCCGGACTGGCTGAATTTTGTCAAGACCGTCAAGGCCAGAACCAAAATCCGGGCTGTGATAAATGCCAGGGAAAAAGAGCGGTCCTACTCCCTTGGCAGGGAAATGTGTGAAAAACTGTTCAGAAAGAAAAACCAGAACTTTCATGCCCTGGTGAAATCCGGCAGAATAGGGGAGGTGGCACGACATTTCGGATTCAAGACCGTGGAAGATCTTGTTGCCCATGTGGGATTTGGAAAACTCACCCCCATGCAGATTCTCAACAAGGCGCTGCCCCAGGTGGAGCAGGACGTCAAGGAAGAGGGGGGTATATCAAAGATTGCGGACAGCAGGCCGAAAAAATCGGACACCGGTATTATCGTCAAAGGACTCAATGATGTTCTGGTCAAATTTTCCAAATGCTGCAATCCCCTGCCCGGTGATCCCATCACAGGGTATATCACCCAGGGTCAGGGGGTGACCATTCACCGGAAAAACTGCATCAATGTCATGAAAATGAGCCGGGAACGGCTGATTGATGTCCAGTGGAGCGGGGAATATACCGAATCCTATCCAGCCAGTATCCGGATCAAAACCGATGACCGCTTTGGCCTGCTGGCTGATGTTGCTTCGGTGATATCCAAAAACAAAACCAATATCTTGAATGCCAAAACCGACACCTCTGATACCGGGGTGGCCATGCTGTATTTCACGGTCATGGTGGAAAGTTCGGGTCAGCTGCGCAAGCTCATGTCGGAATTGCGACGGGTGAAAAAAGTCATCGATGTCAAACGCGTTGTCCGGCATGAGTAGCATATTTTACAATAGAAACCATTATGACATGGGCCCAGCCACATCCCATGCAAAAGGAAGCGGTGCATGAAAAAAATTTTTATTCTGGATACCAATGTTATCCTGCATGACAGCGGGTGCATTCACCAGTTCAAGGACAATGACATTTATATTCCCATCACAGTGATTGAAGAGTTGGACAGATTTAAAAAGGGAAACAATGTCATCAACTCCAATGCCAGGGATTTTCTGCGAAACCTGGATGCACTGTCCTCTGATAAAATGCTCAACGGCGGCGTACCCATTGAAAATGGAGAAGGCTCCATTGCCATTTGCCTGGATGTGCCTCTGGATGAGAAAATCAGGGAAAATTTTACGGAGATCACATCCGATATCAAGATTTTGAATATTGCCTATTCTGTTGCCAAGCAACACCGTTTTCAAAATGTTATTTTTGTCACAAAGGATGTCAACCTGCGGCTTCGTGCCAGGTCCATCGGATTGAAAACAGAAAACTACAATTCAAAATTTGTTGCAAATCTTTCCGATATGTATACCGGACTGCAGGTGGTGGAGCATGTCCGGCCGGAAATTTTTGACAGCCTTTTCAAAAAGCCGTATGCGGTTGCCAAGGCACACCTGGGTGTGGAAAAAGAATTTTATGCCAATGAAAACCTGATTTTGAAAAATGGATCCAACTCTGCCCTGGCATTTTATGACGGCAGGACCCAGACCGTGAAATCCATTCAGCCACAGGTATGTTACGGCATCAGGCCAAAAAATTCCGAGCAGACCTTTGCCCTCAATGCCATGCTCAATGCGGAAATTCCCCTGGTGACGGTCTCGGGCAAAGCCGGCACCGGAAAGACCCTGCTGGCCCTGGCAGCTGCGCTGTCCAGAAAACAGCTGTTCCGGCAGATATTTATTGCCCGGCCGGTGGTTCCCTTGAGCAACAAGGACTTGGGCTTTCTGCCCGGGGATGTGGCCTCCAAGCTGGATCCCTACATGCAGCCGCTATATGATAATCTGGCGGTGATTCAGAACCATTTCAATGAGAACAACACCGGTTCCCGGCAGATCCGGGAACTGATCGAGGAGGAAAAGATAGTGATCACCCCCATTTCCTATATCAGGGGGCGATCCATTGTCCGGGTATTTTTTATTGTGGATGAGGCCCAGAACCTGACGCCCCATGAGGTGAAAACCATCATTACCCGGGCCGGGGAGGGCACCAAGATTGTGTTTACCGGTGATATTTTCCAGATCGACCACCCTTATCTGGACAGCCAGACAAACGGGCTTGCCTATATCATTGAAAAAATGAAAGGTCAGCCGCTGTATGCCCACATTAATCTGGAAAAAGGGGAGCGGTCCGACCTGGCGGAACTGGCTGCAAAAATGTTATAGGCGTGGCGGCACAGCTGGCGCTTATGCGGCCTTGGTAACCTTGCCTGCTTTGATGCAGCTGGTGCACACGTCAATTCTTCTGACGCAGCCCTCTTTTATAAGGGCCCGGACCCGCTGCAAATTGGGATTGAACCGTCTTTTGTTCAGGTTGTGTGCATGGCTGACATTGTTGCCCACCATGGGTTTTTTTCCACAAATGGCACATTCTTTAGACATATCCAAATCTCCTGAAAGAAAAATTATTCCATTAAAAATATAACCTGACACATTTACAGCTTCTTTGGGAAAAAGTAAAGGAAAATTTATTCTTTTTTGGCGGATTGGGTCCTGGCAGCGCATTCCGGTATCTGGCTCAAAGCGGTCTGGCTGTGATCCGTACCGGGATAGAATTCTACGATGTGTTCAAACCGTTTTAAGGCGGCCTGGTATTGTCCGGTTTTCATGTAAAACTGTGCCACATACAGTTCATGGCCGGCAATTTTGTCAATGCAGGCATTCATGAGTTCCGGCGCTTTTTGGGCATATTCACTGTCTGGAAACTGCTCTGACAATCGTTTGAACTGGGCCAGGGCATTTTTGGCCGGTGTGATATCCCTGTCCACGCTATCGATCCGGTTAAACCAGCACAGGCCTGTCTGATAGATCACATAAGGGACTGCCTCATTTCTGGGGTGCAGATTTTCAAACTGCTCATAGGCAATAACTGCCTGCTCATATTGTTCCAGTTGGAAATGGGCGTCAGCAATTTTGAGTTCCGCCAGGATGGCGTATCTGGAAAAAGGATACCAGTCTTTGAGATCAGTATATGCTTTGACCGCATCCTTGTAATCCTCGCGCATAAAAGCGGATGCACCCTCAGCAGCCAGCTGTTCAGCGGTTTTTTCCATTCTTCGGGAATCTTCGAACAGGGCGCATCCCGAGACAAGCAGCACCAGGCATGCCAGATACAGTATTTGTTTCATTTTACAGGTTCTCAATATAATGTTCTGCAGAAACCGCAGCTATGGCACCGTCCCCTACGGCTGTGGATACCTGGCGCAGCGGGGTGTCCCTGACATCGCCGACAGCAAAAACGCCGGGCACGCTGGTTTCCATCCGGGCATCGGCACGGATAAATCCATATGCATCCGTTGCAATATCATCGCCTGTGAATTCGGCATTGGGCAGCGTACCCACCCAGATGAAACACCCGTTTGCCGAAAGGGTCTTTTCTTCGCCGGTTTTGACATTTTTAACATGGACCCCTTCGATACCAAAAAAACCATCAACACCCGTGGCAACAGTATCCCATACCATTTCAATCTTGTCATTGGCAAAGGCCCTTTCCTGGAGGATTTTGGTTGCCCGGAGTTCATCTCTGCGGTGGACCAGATAGACTTTTTTGGCAAATTTGGTCAGGTATATGGATTCCTGTACCGCTGTGTCGCCGCCGCCGATGGCCACAACCGTCTTGTCCTTGAAAAAAGGGGCGTCACAGGTGGCGCAGAATGAAATTCCCTTGCCCATATACCGGTCTTCGCCGATGCCCAGTTTTTTGGGAGAAGCCCCGGACGCAATGATCAGGCTTTTTGCTTTGATGGTTCTGTCTGCCAGCACCACCTCTTTTACATCAGTGCCTAATTGCAGGGATTTGACTTCTGCTGTGTCAATTTTCAGGCCCATCTCTTCGGCCTGATGTTTCATTTTTTCCGCCAGGTCAAACCCGCTGATACCTTCGGGAAAACCGGGGTAGTTTTCTATCCAGTCTGTGACAATGATCTGGCCGCCGGGAACAGCTTTTTCCAGCAGCAGTACGTTCATTCTTGCCCTGGCCGCATAAAGACCGGCAGTGAGTCCGGCCGGACCGGCACCGATGATCACAAGATCATAATCAAAATCGGTCATGCAAAAGTCTCCTTACAAGACATTTTTTATGGTCTGCTCCAGTTTTTCCTTGCCAACCATGCCGGTAATCTGTTCGGCAATCTCACCGTTCTTGAAAAAAATCAGGGTGGGAATGGCCTGTACGCCGTATTTGCTGGGACTAATGGGGTTTTCATCCACATTGACCTTGGCAAAGGTCATCTGGTCGCCATATTCTTTTTCCAATGCTTCCACAGTGGGGGCGATGGCTTTGCAGGGCCCGCACCAGGGAGCCCAAAAATCCACCATTATGGGTTTTTCCGACTGCAGTACTTTTTTTTCAAATCCATCATCATCGATTTCTATAATATTTTCTGCCATGGGTATGTCCTGTCTTGTTTTGGGTTAACATCCGCTGTATCCAAGAATACAGACGTCTCAGCGATGCACCTGCGCTGCCATTTGCTTTTCGACCGGACATCGGCCCGGCCGGATCGCTGCTGGTCAGCCTTCAGGCTCATATGTTGTGGTCTTTGATGCAATCTAACGGGGCTGCATCAGCTGTGACCAATTGTCTGTAACTATATGTGCATAAGGCGGTTTTGTCAAATAATGAATAAGCTGATTGGATATTTGCTGTCAGTATCCCGGGTTTTTGATTGTCTGTTCATTACGCTGGCACGGGCCCGCCCCTGATGGTGTCCTGTGCCCGGCCCGAGACCCTTCGGGGGCCTGGATCCATGTACCAATGAAATACAGCGGTCCAGCCTCCGATAGGAATCATTCCAGATATTGTACCAGGCCCGCTCCGGCTGTGACGCTCCGTTCACAAGACACCACCAGGGGCTTTCCATGGCATTGTACACTATTATGGCAAGTATCCAGTGGGGGCTGGTCGATGGTTGTCACATTATCAGCTGTTTGTACACCCCTGACGCTGGAAACCCCCAACCCAGTTCCCCTTCCTCATTTTCTTGTTTTTGTTGACAGAAACTCAGGAGTAAGGCGCCAATGTATGTCGGTCCGCTGATTCAGCAGAAAAGGACAATAAATGACTAGCCCCTATAGCAATGCGTAAACCCGGGCCAAGATGCGTCCAGGCCCTGGATGCATCTTTTTAAAGTGAATCCAGGGCCTGGGAAGGGGCGTGGGTTTTTTAGGCAATCTTTTAGGGGTGCTTGTTCCAGCTTACCAGTTTTCTCCAAGAACCTCAAAATGGGCCTGTTCATGGGCACATGCCGGACACAGTTCCGGGGCTTCGGTCCCTTCATGCAGGTATCCGCAGTTGCGGCAGCGCCAAGTGACAGGGGCATCTTTTTTAAAGACTTTGCCGCCCTCTATGTTGGCGACCAGGTCCTTGTAGCGCTTGTCATGCTGCTTTTCCGCAACAGCGATGGCTTCAAATACCATGGCAATGGCATCAAACCCCTCCTCTCTTGCAACCGCGGCAAAACCCGGATACATTTCTGTCCATTCATAGGCTTCACCTTCAGAGGCGGCTTTCAGATTTTCCACCGTGGTGCCGATGACGCCGGCTGGGAAGGCTGCGGCAATTTCCACTTCACCGCCTTCCAGGAACTTGAACAGCCGTTTGGCATGTTCCTTTTCCTGGTCAGCCGTCTCGGAAAATATGTCAGATATTTGGACATATCCTTCTTTTTTGGCTTTGCTGGCAAAATAGGTATACCGGTTTCGTGCCTGGGATTCACCGGAAAATGCGGTTAACAGGTTTTTTTCGGTTTTGGTTCCTTTTACACTTGGCATGGATGTTCCTCCTTACAAGGGTTAAAAAATTAATTGGCTGATACTTTTGTGCGTGCTGCCTGCTGCCTGCAGTTCTCACAATAGCCGGTCAGGCAGAGCCGTTTTCCGGTGATGGTGCAGGTCCGGGTGATCTCTTCCGGCAGCGGGAGCTGTTCCAGGTCGGGATCATGAAAATCAAAAATCATATTGCAGGACAGGCAGTAAAAATGGTGGTGGTCTTCCCGGTTGGGATCAAATCTTCTGGGATCTCCCTGGCCCTCCACCACATCGATCATCTGAATCCGGGCAAAGGTGATCAGGGTACGGTTTACCGTATCCAGAGAGATGTTGGGAAAGCTGTGCAAAAGCTGTTTATGGATGCGGTCTGCGCTGGGATGGTCTTTTGAATTTTTCAGCGTTTCATATACCGCTGCGCGCTGGGGCGTCATCTTTAATCCATGGGTTTTGCACAACTGTGTGAACCGGTCCACACCGACCTCCTTTTTCTTAATTCATTTTGGATATTAAATAGGATTGAAACGTATTTGTCAAGAAGTTTTTTGGGCAGATATCCCGTTATGGAAATTTGTCATAATTGATTGTGCACCAAAGGACCTTGTCAGGAAGCCCCTGGAGGTGTGCTGTGACAGGACCGTCAGAGCGGAGGGGCCAGCAGACATGCCAGGATGACAGAACCGTATGCGGGTGAACTGTTCCTTTCCTGAAAAAAGGTACGAAAACCGGCCCCGGAAGATCTCGGGCCGGGCACAGCAAACCTCCAGGGGCGGGCTTGGGACAAGGATACGCCATGGAACGATGCAAAATCTGGTGCGCTTATGGCAAATATCCAGAATATCCCTGGATATTTGCCATAGGCATGCCAGGTTTTTGGTCGTTCTATCCAGCACGCTTTCCCGGGCCCCGCCCCAGTTGGTGTCCTGTGCCCGGCCCGAGATCTGCGGGGCCTGTCTGCATAAGAACAATTAAGTGCAGCACCCGCCCTTTGTTTGGGATCATCCCGGCAAATTTTACCAGGCCCCTCCGGATCTGACGGTCCGTTCACAGGACACCAACTGGGGCTCCCCATAGCGGGTACGCTGCTATGGCAAATATCCAGAGAATATCTAGTCCCGTTTGGAAAAACTGTTGACACCTGTTATACTGGATTTATATCTGTATATTTTCTGGAGGGACCATGAAAAAATCGGTTGTATGCCGAAGTGTTCTGGTGGCCATCGTTGTTTTGTGTACCCCTGTTTTGGGCCATGCCCTGGACAGCCAGCAGATTTTTGACCTGAAACAGGCGGCGCGGCAGGGTGATACCCGGGCCATGCGGGAACTGGCCCGGGTATATTATGACGGTGACGGGGTGCTCAAGGACCCGGTCATGGCAAAATGCTGGGTCAGGCAGGCGTATGATCTGGGGGACAAAAAGGCAAAAAAGCTCTGGAACGATCTTGCATTGTGGGAATATGCAGGTGATTGCAGCGGTCTGCTTTTTTTCCGGCAGGATATGGACATAAACCGCATGGGGGACCGCTGGCAGGAGCCTGTCACCGGCATGGTGTTTGTCTGGATTCCCGGGGGATGTTTTCAAATGGGATGCCACAAGCATGCAGGCAAATGCCGGAAAGATGAACGGCCTGCCCACAAAAAATGTCTCGACGGGTTCTGGATGGGGGCCCATGAAGTTACCCAGGGCCAGTGGCAGGGTCTCATGGGATTCAACCCTTCCCGGTTCCAGAAAGGCGCCTTATACCCTGTGGAAAGGGTTTCTTTTGAACAGGTGAGAGAATGTATCGAAGAGCTCAACCAGAAAAGCCTTCACAGGTTTTCTCTGCCCACCGAGGCCCAGTGGGAATATGCCTGCCGGAACAGGGGCCGCGACATTCCCTATGCCTGGGGAAAAGAGAATTTCATGCCAAAAGCCAACTGCGGAGGCTGTGACAGCGGTCCTTTTCAAGGGAGTACCGCACCGGTGGACACTTTTTATGCCAGCGATCCGGGGCTGTATCACATGGGCGGCAATGTCGCAGAATGGTGCAAAGATATCTATGACAAACATGGGTACAGGAAGCAGGGATCCGACAGGTACGGTGATGGAGAAAACAGGCAGCCCCGGGTGGTCCGGGGCGGGGCCTACAGCGATAATGTGTCAGCCACCGGCTGTACCCGCCGCCAGGGCATGATGCCGGCCACGAAAAGTGAACGGGTGGGGTTCCGGCTGGTGGTCAAAAAGCGGTTGTAAAAACAGACCGGATAAACCTGTTCAGTGCATCAAAAGAAATCGTTTCCACCCTGGCCCGTCCGATGGCTTCCAGAAACACATAGTGCACAAAATCCCCGTGTTTTTTTTTGTCCCGGCCGGCCGCATCCATGATTTTATGGGCATCGTAATGCAGGTCCGTGGGCAGGTTAAGCCCCTGGAGCAGGGCGATAATGCGGTCCACCTCCCGGGAGCTGATCCATCCTTTTTGCCTGGAAAACACGGTTGCCGCTGCCATGCCCCGGGAAACCGCCCGGCCGTGTCCACACGGGTCGATTTTTTCAATGGCATGGCCGATGGTATGGCCGAAATTGAGTTTGCGCCGTTCACCGGTTTCCTGTTCATCCTGCTGCACCACCCGGGATTTGATGGCCACAGACGCAGACACCAGGTGCAATATGGTCCAAGAATCCAGTTTCAGGGCTTTGTGCTGGTTTTTTTCCATAAAGGCCAGCATGTCAGCATCTGCAATCAACGCATGTTTGACAATTTCGGCCAGGCCGTTGGAAATTTCATCCTGTGGCAGGGTTTGGAGCATCTCCAGATCACAGATCACAAAACCGGGCTGGTTGAACACCCCCACCATATTTTTGTAGGCAGACAGATTGACACCGTTTTTGCCCCCAAGGCTGGCATCCACCTGGGACAAAAGGGAGGTGGAAACAAATCCGAAATTCACCCCTCGCAGAAAAATGGAGGCCGCAAATCCGGTAATATCGCAGACAATGCCGCCGCCGATTCCCAGAATAAAGCTGGACCGGTCACATCCCAGATCCACCAGCCGGGTTAAGATATATTCCACTGTGGCAAGGGTTTTGATCTGTTCACCCATACCGATGGTGATAACAGGTCCTTTGGGAAAGGACTGTCCATAAAGGGTTTTTATGTTCTCATCGGTGATGATCACCAGGGGCTGATCCGGCAGGTATGCCCCGACGTTGGCCAGGTGTTCCCCCACATGGATTGCGGAATCACCCCATTTACCCTGTATGTGAAGGGTTTTCACGGGGCCTCGATGATGGTTCTTATGGCACGCATTTTTTCCATAACCTGGGCAAACTGGTCCGGATACAGAGACTGGGCACCGTCACTCAATGCCGCTTCCGGGTGATCGTGGACCTCGACCATGAGACCGTCCACCCCTAAAGCGGCAGATGCATAGGCCAGCCAGACCACCTGGTCCCGGACCCCGGTGGCATGGCTGGGATCCACAATTACCGGCAAATGGCTTTCTTTTTTCACTGCCGGTACAACAGACAGGTCCAGGGTATTTCTGCTGTGGCGCACAAAGGTCCGAATCCCGCGTTCACACAGAATCACATTTGTGTTGCCCTCTTCCATGATATATTCCGCCGCCATGAGCCATTCTTCGAGCATGGCAGACATGCCCCGTTTCAGGATGACCGGTTTTTCCGACTGCCCGGCCCGCCGCAGCAAAGAAAAATTCTGCATGTTTCTGGTACCGATCTGGATGACATCCACAAAACCTTCCACCATATCAAAGGTTTCAATATCCATGACTTCGGTGACCACAGGCAGCCCGGTTTCTTCTTTGACAAGGGCCAGGTATTCCAGACCTTTTTTTCCTAAGCCCTGGAAGGAGTATGGTGAGGTTCTGGGCTTGAATGCCCCTCCCCGGAAAAGGGTGGCCCCGGCTTTTTTCACCGATGCGGCAATGCCCAGTACCTGTTTTTGGCTTTCAACTGCACAGGGGCCGGCAATCACGGGCATGGTCCCATTGCCGAAAACCGCGTCACCGATTGTGATCTGGGAATTTTCCTGCCTGAACTCCCGGCTGACAAGTTTATAGGGTTTTGTCACCGGAATAACCTCCTTTACACCGTCAAGTCCCAGAAAATGGCCGGCGTCCACAGATCCTTTGTTGTACAGGATGCCGATGGATACCCGGTCTCCTCCGGGGATGGGCCGTGCTGTGTAGCCCTTTTTTTCAACAGCTGCAACAACAGCCCGGACCTGATCTTTTGTTGTGCCTTTTTGCATTACAAGTAACATTCAACGCCTCCATTATCGGGTTTTATCAGCATTCACAGGTTAGGGCAACACAAAAGGCTTGGAACTGGATATTTGCCATAGGTGCATCAGGTTTTGCATCGTTCCATGGGGGGTGTCCTCGTCCCAAGCCCGCCCCTGGCGGTATGCTGTGCCCGGCCCGAGATCTTTCGGGGCCTGTATGCAGAAAACCTTGGGTGTTTGTTTCTATGTATAAGAACATGCCCATGGCAGCGTATTATAGTGCCCCTTTTTCAGGTGTCAATGAAAAAAGCAATTACCATGAGAAAAGATAATTCTCATTTTCATTGCTTGACATGATTTGCCTTATCTCATATATTTCCCACAATTTATATGCAGGACAAAAAGGCAGTTACCAGACAACAGACATGATACATTTTGAAAACGCCGCGCCTGTAAAAATCAAGGGAGTGGGCGGGGGATTGTGGATCTCCCTGGATCCCTCCCGGCCGGAAGATGTTTTGATCACGGAAGTGGATAAAATCTTTACAAAATTGAAACATCTGGCAGTCAATGCCAATGTGGTCATCGACATGGGAGTTGCACATGGACATGACGATCTTTTTGCCCTGGTCAAATCCCGGTTGATTGAAAAATTTGAAGTGGGCAGGGTGACAGCTCCCCCGAAAAAACAGTCTACCCCCGTAAAAAGAATCCGGCAGCGGGATCTTTCCAAGGGCTGGAACCAGCATCGCAGTGATGTGCTGATGCTCCGGGGCAGGGTCCGCTCCGGCCAGAAGATTGACACAAAAAAGCATGTGGTGATTTTTGGTGATGTCAATCCCGGCGCGGAAATTATTTCCGGCGGGGATATTGTTGTACTGGGCAGACTGGCGGGAAAAGTGCATGCCGGCAGCCCCACAGATGAAACCGCCATTGTGTTTGCCCTTGCCTTTGATCCCACCAGTGTCAAGATCGGCACAATAACTGCTGCCGGCAGTGAAGAGCGCAGTCATGCCACACCGGAGTTCGCCTGTGTGAAAGCGGGCAGCATCCTGGTCCAGGATTACATGAAGACAAACCCATTCAAGAAAATGCCCTGGCCGGAGCCGGTATAATTATAATGTAAATACAGAGGTGCGAACTTGGAAGGAAAAATCATTGTAGTCACATCCGGAAAAGGCGGCGTAGGCAAAACCACTGCCACCTCTTCCATTGGCGCGGCCCTTGCCCTGGAAGGCAATCGTGTTGCCATTGTAGATATGGATATCGGCCTGCGGAACCTTGATGTTGTCATGGGGCTTGAAAACCGGATCGTTTTCAATATTGTGGATGTGGTTCAGGACCGGTGCAAGGTTGAACAGGCAGCCATAAGGGACAGAAGAATAGAAAATCTGTTTTTGATTCCCGCCTCCCAGAGCGACAACAAAGACGTGCTCACCACTGCCGGGGTTGAACGGGTTGCCAGGCAGCTGCGGTCCAAATTTGATTTTATCATCATGGATTCCCCTGCCGGCATTGAGCGGGGTTTTGAAAATTCGGTGGTAGCTGCTGATGAAGCTTTGGTGGTATGCACCCCGGATGTGTCTGCTGTCAGGGATGCGGACCGGGTCATCGGGCTGTTGTATGCAAAGTCTTTGAATCCCAAACTGATTGTCAACCGCATTGAACCCGCCCGGGTGGTGCGCGGGGAAATGCTCAGCCATGAAGATGTGCTGGAAGTCCTGTCCATTGATCTTGTGGGGCTGGTGCCCATGGATGAAAAAGTGCTGATCTCTTCCAACACAGGCACCCCTTTGGTGCTGCAGAATGATTCAAAGGCCGGGATGGCCTTCCGCCAGATAGCCCGACGTCTGAACGGCGAAGAAGAGCTGCCCATAGAGATGCCGGTCTATAAAACCAGCATGTGGCATAAAATCAGCAAGACATTCGGGTTAAAACAATAAGGAGAATTTTCATGCTCAGCGGATTGTTCAAACGGTTCACCACCAGAAAAAACAGCAGGGATGATGCCAAAAAGCGGCTCCAGTTCTCTTTGATTTATGACAAACTCGAAGTCAACGATACCACCTTGACAGACCTGCAGCAGGATATTGTGGATGTGATTTCCAAATATTTTGAAATTGATACAGATTCTCTGGAGTTAAAAGTCAAACGGGATGACAATGTGTCAGCCCTGGTATTCAACACCCCCATCCTTCATGTAAAGCGCAAAAAGGCGTAACATCAGCGCAACCCCATGTACCCCCATTTTTTTTGCTGGGCGATGCCTGCCCCTGACCGGTGAGGGATCTTGGAAGCGGCCCGGGATCATCTGCCGGGCCGGCCCAAGTCCACCGATAAGAAGGATATCTCTGTGTTTATTCCCCTATTTTGGACAGCCTGATGCCCAGTTCCTGGAGCTGGGCCGGTGATGAACTGGAAGGGGCATCCGTGAGAAGACAGGTGGCTTTCTGGGTCTTGGGAAAGGCAATAACGTTTCTGATGGAATCTTCTTTGCACAACAGCATGATGAGCCGGTCCAGGCCAAAGGCGATACCGCCATGGGGCGGGGCCCCGGCTGTCAGGGCTTCCAGCAGAAAACCGAATTTTTCACAAGCTTCCTCCTGCTGGATTCCCAGGCACGCCAGTACCTTTTCCTGGAGGGCTGTGTCATGGATACGGATACTGCCCCCGCCGATTTCCATGCCGTTGAGCACCAGGTCATAGGCCCGGGAATTGACCTGCAAAGGATCGGTTTCCAGTTTGGGAATGTCTGCTTCACTGGGGGCGGTAAAGGGGTGGTGCAGGGCCTGGTAACGCTTTTCTGTTTCATCGTATTCCAGCAGCGGAAAGTCGGTAACCCAGGTGAAAGAGAACCGGTCTTCCGGGATTAGTTTCAGCCGGCGGCCCAGTTCGTTTCTGAGCTGGCCTAAGGCTTCATTGGTGATGTGGGGCTGGTCTGCCACAAAAAACACAATATCCCCGGGGGCAAGATCCAGACGCTGCGCCAGGGTCTGTTTTTCATCATCAGTGAAAAATTTGGCAATTGGAGACTGCCACTGGTCCTCTTTGATCTTGATCCAGGCCAGTCCCTTGGCCCGGTAGACAGCGGCAAATGCGGTAAGTTCATCTATCTGCTTGCGGGTAAAGGCGGCACATCCCTTTGCATTGATGGCCTTGACAAGCCCCCCGCTTTTCACCACATCGGCAAACACCTTGAAACCGGTGTCTGCCACAATGTCGGAAACATTGACAAGCTCCAGGCCAAACCGCAGATCCGGCCGGTCCAGACCGAACCGGTCCATGGCCTCTGCATAGGTGAGTCTGGGAAAGGGGGTGGAAAGATCCGTATCCAGTACTTTTTTGAAAATGGCACAGATAAGGCCTTCGGCAATCTCCATGATCTGGTCTTCATTGACAAAGGACAGCTCCATGTCGATCTGGGTGAATTCCGGCTGGCGGTCGGCCCGCAGATCTTCGTCCCGGAAACATTTGACAATCTGGTAATACCGGTCAAATCCTGCAACCATGAGCATCTGTTTGAACAGCTGGGGGGACTGGGGCAGGGCGTAGAACTGGCCCTGGTTGACCCGGGAGGGCACCAGGTAGTCCCTGGCCCCTTCCGGCGTGGATTTTGTTAAAAAAGGGGTTTCAATGTCAACAAAACCGTTGTGGTCCAGGTAATTGCGGATGGCCATAGTGGCCTGGTGCCGGGCCATGATATTGCGCTTGAGCTGGGGCCGCCGCAGGTCCAGGTACCGGTTCTGCAGCCGGATGGTTTCCGAGGCTTCCACCCGGTCTTCAATGGGAAATACCGGGGTATCGGCCCGGGAAAAAATGGCCAGTTCCTGCACCAGGATTTCTATGGCACCGGTGTCCATGCTGGGATTGACCATATCAGCCGGCCGGGCCGCCACGGTTCCCTTGATCCCCAGCACATATTCGCTTCTGATCTCCTGGGCTTTTTCATGGACCGTCTGTGATATCATGGGGTTGAAAACCACCTGGGTGATGCCTTCTCTGTCCCGCAGATCCACAAAAACAACCCCGCCGTGATCCCGGCGGTGCTGTACCCATCCCATTAACACCACCTGTTTTTCAATATCTGTGTCCCTCAGCTCAGAACAAAAATGGGTCCGCTTCATATCTCCTAGTAAGTCTGTCACCTGGTCTATCCTCTGTTATCCGTTATTGGTTTGTAAAATTTTTTTCAGCTCAGGCACCAGATGGTCCATGGGGATAAAAACCTGTTCCCTGGTGGCCATATTTCGCAGAATCATCCGGTTTTCCGCCATTTCGGTCTGACCGGCAATGAGCACGTGGCGGGCATTGCGTTTGTCCGCAAGCTTCATAAGGGCTTTCAGGCTTTTTCCCCTGAAATCGGTGACCACCTGAAACCCTGTCCGGTTCAGATCGCAGGACAGGTGATAGGCGGCTTCCATGGCGGGTTCCCCAAGGGCCACAATGAAAAGGTCCGGACCTGGTTCTGCTGGTATCTGTTCCAGCTGCTCCATCACTTCCACCAGCCGGTCAAACCCGATGGCAAATCCGATGGCAGGGGTGGAAGGTCCCCCCAGTTCCTTTACCAGGCCGTCATACCGCCCGCCGCCGGCAACCGCACTCTGTGCCCCAAGGCTTGTGGTCTGTATTTCCCAGGCGGTTCTGGTGTAGTAATCCAAACCCCGCACCAGAGACTTGTCAATGAAAAAGTCCACATTTTGCTTTTGCAGCGTGGCTTTCACCGTATTGAAATGGGTGTCACAGGCAGGGCACAGATGGTCCACAGTGGCAGGGGCCCCGGTCAAAGCCGCCTGACAGGTCTGTACCTTGCAGTCCAGTATCCGCATGGGGTTTTTGGTCATCCGCCGCTGGCAGATGTCACACAGGGCATGTTTTTTCTCCCCCAGAAAATCCAGCAGGGACCGGGTAAAATCCGGACGGCATTCCGGGCATCCCAGGCTGTTGATATGGGCGCTCAGCCCTGTGAGACCCAGCCGTTTGAACAGTTCGTGCTGTAAAAAGATCAGCTCGCAGTCCACAAGGGCGGATGCAATACCGAACACCTCTGCATCGATCTGATAAAACTGGCGGTAACGGCCTTTCTGGGGCCTTTCCCGCCGGAACATGGGGCCGGTCATATAAAATTTTCTGACAGGATCACTGGCATGCATCTTGTGCTGGATATAGGCCCGGCAGATGGAGGCGGTGGCTTCCGGCCGCAGGGTCAGTTTGTCCCCTTTGCGGTCTGGAAAGGTGTACATCTCTTTTTCCACAATATCTGTGGCCTCCCCGATACTCCGGGCGAACAGCTGCGTTTTTTCCAGCACAGGAATGCGGATTTCCCGGTAGCCGAAGGCTTCAAACAATTCAACGGCCAGTTTTTCCACTTTCTGCCACAGCCGGATTTGTTCGGGCAGTATATCTCTGAATCCTCTTATGGTCTGCATGGTGGTTGCATCTTACGGTATAAGGTTAATGCCAAAATTTTTTATAAACCTCTAATATAGGGTGAAATCAGTCTGTCAGTCAATATATAATTTCTGGAACAGGCTATTTGCCATAGGCATGCCAGGTTTTTGATCGTTGCTGCAGCACCCTGTTCCGGATTCCGCCCCTGGTGGTGTACTGTGACCGGCCCGAGATCCTGCGGGGGCAGGGTTCCATGTGAATAATGGAATCCTGCAATCCATTCACCGGCAGAAGCGTCTTTGCATATTTTTAACAGGCCCCCTCCGGCTCTGACGGTCCTGTCACATTACACCACCAGGGGCTCACTGCCAGGTTTTTTGTGATACACAATCCATTAGCAAATATTTGTCCGGGAAAATGCAGGGCAGGCACCTATTTTTTCCGTATTTTTATGCAATTGGCATGGGCGTGCAGGCCCTCTATTTCCGCCAGGCGGATCACGTCATCTGCCTCGTTTTGAAGCGCTTTTTCCGTATAGTGAATCAGGCTGGTTTTTTTTATGAAATTGTCCACGCCCAGGGCAGAGGAAAACCGGGCAGTCCCGGCGGTGGGCAGGACATGGTTGGGCCCGGCAATATAGTCACCCATGGGTTCAGGGGTGTAGGATCCCAGAAACAGGGCCCCGGCATTGTGGATGCGGTCAATGTATCCAAAGGGTTCTGACACCATCAGTTCCAGGTGTTCCGGGGCCAGGCGGTTGGACAACTCTATGCCGGTTTCAATGTCCGGCACCAGCATGACAGCCCCGAAATTGTCCAGAGACTGTCGGGCGGTTTCTTGTCTGGGCAGGGCCTGTAACTGGAGCTCCATGACGGCAAGGGTCCGGGTGGCGAGTGCTTTGGAATCGGTCACCAGAATGGCGGATGCCATGGCATCATGTTCTGCCTGGGACAGCAGGTCCGCTGCAATACAGGCCGGATCTGCAGACCGGTCCGCAATGATCAGGATCTCACTGGGCCCGGCGATCATGTCAATGCCCACCGTGCCTGCCACGATTTTTTTTGCCAGGGTCACATAGATATTCCCCGGCCCCACGACCACATCCACCTTCGGCACCTGGTCCGTGCCATGGGCCAGAGCAGCAATGGCCCAGGCACTGCCGGCCTTGAAAACACAAGAGATACCCACCTTCCGGGCCGCTGCCAGGATATGGGGGTTTATTCTCCCGTCTGCCATGGGCGGGGTCATGAGGACAATGGTTGAAACACCTGCCACTTTTGCGGGAATGCCGCCCATGAGCACGGATGATACCAACGGTGTTTTTCCGCCAGTGGCGCCGGGTGCATACACGCCCGCCGCCCCCACAGGCCTGACCAGCTGTCCCAGCATCACCCCGTTTCTCGGGGTGTCGATCCAGCCCTTTTGTTTTTGCTTTTCATGAAACCCGGTGAGCTGAACGATGGCCCGGTCAAGGGTGTCCAGGAACCTTGCATCAACCGATGCCAGGGCTGCGTCAAACTCTTCGGGTGTCACCTTCAGGGTGTCCAGGGTCACGGCATCCGAGTCAAACCGGTTGGTATATTCCACCAGGGCCTGGTCTCCCCGGGTTTTTACATCATTGATGAAGGCCAGCACCTGGTCATGATCCGCGCTGGAAAAACCCAGGCCCCTGTCTATAATCGTTTTGACATGTGCTTCTGCTTCCCGGGAAGGGTATTCAAAAAGTTTCATTGGTTTATTTTGGTATTGTTTAGGGGTTACAAAAAAGTTTCAAACCTGACCCATCTCATCATCCGGCAGCTTGCCTGTTTGTCTCATAAGAAGCAGCCGAAGATATACCAGAAACCGGTTGGTTAATCCAGGAAATAACAAAAGGGCAGAAAAACATTCCGCCCTTTTGCAGATTTCAAAACAGCATGTACAGGTTAGTGCCTTGCTCCCCGGTTCCTATCAAAAAACAAGAAAATGAGGAGAGGCGCATGGGTTGCAGGTTTCCAGCGTTAAAAGTGCAGGGTTTTCTGCAGTTCTTCCGTGGTAAAATCCCATGACACATTATGGGGGGGAACCGGATCTGTAAACATTTCCGGCAGCTGGTCGTCAATGTCTGTGAACCCGGCTTTTTTGTTGAACGCTTTTTCGTTTCTGAGAATGGATTTTCCCAGTTCCAGAATATCATCCGGTGTCAGGCTAAGGCCGTACCTGGCGTTGAGCATTTTTGTCACGGTGGGCAGCCCGTCTTCATTGTCCAGAACGGCAAAGGCCACAAACAGACACAGTCCGGCCGCATCAATGGCAGCGGTTGCGACCTGCAGTCCCTGTGACAATTCTATGTTACCTGCGTTTTTGTGGGGATCAACCGTGCCGCCGACACTCAAAATGTTGGCGGTGACCCCGTAACCGGCTGTATGGTCCGCCCCCATGGGGGTGGTGGCATAGGTGACGCCCACCCCTTTGCAGGTACGCGGATCATAGGCGGGCAATGCCTGTCTTTTCACCACCGGTACCCGGTCAACACCCAGGGCGTCTCCGGTAAACGCGGCGCCGTTTCCGATGATTTTGCCTTCAGGTGCATATTCCCCCACTTTGGAGAGCAGGTCGATGGCTGCCTGGCCGTCTCCCCAGGGAATCATGCCCCCTTCCATGGCAATGCCGATGGTTACACCGGTTTCAATGGTATCCAGGCCGAAATCGTCACACAGCTTGTCCAGGGCGGCAATGTGATCCATGTCCTGGATGGTGGTGTGGGCCCCGAACGCCCAGATGGTTTCATATTCAAACCCGCAGGTCAAAAAGTTGCCGTCCTTGCCATGGTACACATTGGAGCATTTGATAACGCATCCGGGATGGCAGGCCTCTGTGGTGATACCGTTGCGTTTTTCAATGGTTTCGGCCATGGCTTCCCCGGAAATGGCCTGAGCATGGTCAAACCGGCCGGAGCGGAAGTTTTTGGTGGGAAGTGTACCAGCCTCGTTGATGACATTCACCAGCACGGCCGTGCCCAGGGCAGGCAGGCCCTCACCGGTGACCGGGTGGTTTCTGAGCATTTCCACCCAGCGTTTGTTGGCTTCTTTGAACGCCTCGGGATCCTGTATTTCCACCCTGGGGGCACCGGAATCGTCCACCACAATGGCCTTGATCTTTTTGGATCCCATGACCGCGCCAAGTCCACCCCTGCCATGTGCCCGGCCGGGTCGGCCGTTCATGTCCGCCTGGTTGATGGACGCTCCCTTGAGGCATTGTTCACCGGCCTGGCCGATGCTCAGCACGCCTACGTTTTTGCCGTATTTGTCCCACAGGGCTTCCATAACCGCGTAATTGCCTTTTTTGGCCAGGTCATCTGCCGGAAGGATCTGTACCCCGTCCTTGTTCACCACCAGCAGACTGTATCCGTCATCTTCAGGTTTGTCTTCCAGAATCAGGGCAGTAATACCCAGTCTGGCAAGCTTCTGGGACGCAAGTCCTCCGGAGTTGCTCTCTTTGATGCCCCCGGTGAGAGGTGATTTTGCACCGGCTGACATGCGGCCGGAATCCGCAGCAGGGGAACCGGTGAGAACGCCGGGTGCGAATATGAGTTTGTTGTTTTTTCCCAAAGGATGACAGGTGGCCGGCACTTCATCCAGGATCATCTTGGATGTGAGGGCCCTGCCCCCGAGTCCGGCATAATTTTCAGGTGTTTCATCAGACGTAAAGGTCCTGCTTTTTGTATTGATACGCAATAGTTTTCCCATGTTTCCTCCTTGGCTCTAAGTGCATTCATTTTTACACCTGCATGGCAGCAAATGATTGCAAGACTATGCAGGCTATTTTTGTGATCTCATTGGTGGTGGTGCGGTGCACCCGGGGTGACCCTTCAAACCGGGTTTATCATACCTGCATCCCCTTTATGCCATGACAATGGGTTCAAGTCCAGTATAAAATACAGATCTGAAAACGCCTGGCGCGGTCAGTTACAGGCGGCCGGATTCCGACAGATCTTCTAAGCCTTCTTTGTTCTGAATATCAATGGTGCGGGTCTGGACCGCAATGAGGCCGGCATCCCCCATTTTCTTGAACATTCTGGAGATGGTTTCCGGGGTGGTGCCGATGAGGTTGGAAAGCTGGGCCTTGGAAATGGGAAGACGGACCCGGGCTTCATTGTTTTGTTCCCTGGACAGGGTGAGCAGGTATGCGGCAAGCCTTGCAGGTACTTCCTTGAGGCTCAAGGCTTCGATCTGTACGGTAAAGTCCCGCAGCCGCCGGGACAGATCCGCCAGCATATTCATGCCCAGCGCAGGGGAGGTGGTGAGCAGTTTTACAAACCGGTCCCTGGGCAGAAAAATAATGCCGGCAGGTTCCAGGGCCATGGATGAGGCGGGAAAATTTTTTCCCTGGAACACCGGCACTTCACCAAATGTGTGCCCGGGGCCATAGATATGCAGGATCTGCTCTTTTCCATCCATGGAAAGTTTGAACACCTTGATTCTGCCGGTCTCCACAATATAGATGCCGTTGCCTTTGTCCCCTTCATGGAAAATGTAATCCCCGCGGTGATACGTTTTGCGCACGGCTATCTGTGAAAGGGTTTCCAGTTGGTCGGCAGTCAAACCTGAAAAAAGGGCGATTGTTTTTAAAATGTCGATACCGTATAGTTCTCCTGTAAAGAAACGTTTTCCATGCCGGTTCCGGCAGCACATAAAAAAGCGGTGTCTTGATTCAGATCAAGGTTTTATATGCCCTGCTATAGTAAGTTTGGTTCAGGATGTAAAGTGTATTTGTTGGTAATTTGAAAAACAAGGAAGGTGGATAATGAAATGTCCGGGACAAGATACCCAGTACTGGGACCAGGATGCAATTTTTGAAACCCGATGTCCGGAATGCGGTCATGAAATGGAATTTTTCAAGGATGATGCCACCCGGCGGTGCGGTCATTGCCGGAAAAAGATTGTCAACCCGAAAATGGATTTTGGATGTGCCGCCTATTGCAAGTTTGCAGAACAGTGCCTGGGCACACTGCCGGAGGAATTTGTGGCCCAGCAGGAGGATTTGTTGAAAGACCGGGTGGCGGTGAAGATGAAGCAGTATTTTGGTAGGGATTTTACCCGTATCGGCCATGCCGGCCGGGTGGCCCGGTATGC
>Ga0102940_1000261_pt1 | contig 36954 bp, 33 predicted proteins | sample SalPonR2_C_D1_MG_FD_78215 | JGI IMG/M metagenome (GOLD analysis project Ga0102940, IMG submission 78215) | Salt pond soil microbial communities from South San Francisco under conditions of wetland restoration - Salt Pond MetaG R2_C_D1_MG | ecosystem: Environmental > Aquatic > Marine > Intertidal... | reverse complement strand
GCTGGCCGCAGGATCATCGAAGAGGTCCAGCCGGCTGCCGTCAGGCCAGAAGTGCCGCGCCAGCAAAGGCTGCCGGATCAGCGTGACATGGTCCTCCAGCCGCGTGCCCAGGTCCCGGAAAAGCGACTCGAAGACCGGGCGCAGGGTCAGAACCGTGGGGCCGGCATCCACCGGCCCGGCGGTCGAGGGCAGACAGCGCATCCGCCCACCGGGGCCCGGGTGCCGTTCGAGGACGTGCACGTCCAAGCCCGCTGCGGCCAATCGGGCTGCGCCGGCCAAACCGGCGATGCCGGCACCGACCACGAGCGCGCGGTGGGCCTGGGGTGACTTGCGGGCTGTCATGCCAAGAGTGTTGACTCGCTGGCCGAAAGTGTCCAGTTTAATTTACAGATTATATGTCGCGCTGAGCGGTCATACGGCAGATGCAGGAGGGCGCGATGCCACAATCCCACCGGATCGAAGCCGCGCTGGACAGGGCGCTTGGCTGCGCGCGGGGCGGGACGGCGCCGCCGCGCCTGTCCGCGGCGCTGGACTATGCCATCAAGCCCGGGGGCGCGCGCATCCGCCCGACGATCCTCGTTTCAGTGGCCCGCGCCTGTGGGGATGATACGCCCGCGCTGACCGATGCCGCCGCCGCCGCGGTGGAGCTGATTCACTGCGCCAGCCTCGTTCACGACGACCTGCCCTGCTTCGATGATGCCGACATGCGGCGGGGCAAGCCCTCGGTCCATCGCGCCCATTCCGAACCGCTGGCGGTGCTGACCGGCGACAGCCTGATCATGCTGGCCTTCGAGGTGTTGGCCCGAACCGGCGCTGCGCAGGGGGTTGATGCGCGGGCGGCTCAGCTGGTGCTGGCCTTGGCCCGGCGCAGCGGGATGCCGGGCGGCATCTGCGCGGGACAGGGCTGGGAAAGTGAACCGCAGGTCGACCTGCACGCCTATCACATGTCCAAGACCGCAGCTCTGTTCATCGCGGCCACCGAGATGGGTGCGATCGCCGCCGGCCATGACCCCGATGCCTGGCAAGACCTGGGCGCCCTGATCGGCGAGGCTTTTCAGGTGGCCGACGACTTGCGCGACGCGGTTCTCGACGAAGGGACCCTTGGCAAACCCGCCGGACAGGATGACCTGCACGGGCGGCCGAATGCCGTCGCGCAACTGGGTATCTCCGGGGCGCGGGACCGGTTATCGGATACCCTGGCGGGGGCGATCGCCTCGATCCCGTCTTGCCCGGGCGAGGCCGCTCTGGCCGAGATGGTGCGCCAACAGTCGGAGGCCATCATGCCGGTTCTGCCCACGCGGTATTCGGCCTGAGGCCGGTGCGCGCGCTGGGCCGGTTGCCGTGGCCGGGGGGCACGCAGATGCCCCGCCGGGGCTGGTTTGCCCGCCTGGTGGCCCGGCCCGAGGCGCAGGCCTTTTGGGGCCGACTGCCCGTCGGGGCGGCCCTCGCGCGTCGCGATGGATCCGAGATCTTCGAAATTCTTCAAGGCTTTGTCGCCTCGCAGGTCTTGCTCGCGCTGGTCGAGCTGGATCTGCTCAACGCGCTCTTGCCGGGGCCGGAGGCGCCCGAGGCGCTTGCCCGTCCCCGCGACATCGCCCCGGATCGCATGACGGCGCTTCTGCAGGCCGGCGCGGCGCTGGGCCTGCTTCGGCGCCAACGCGACGGGCGCTACGGGCTGGCCCGCCGGGGTGCGGCGATCCTTGGCGTTCCGGGCCTGACGGACATGATCCGCCACGACGTGGCTTTTTACCGTGACATGGCCGATCCGGTCGCTGTCCTGCGCGAAACCGGCGAGACGCGCCTGTCGAAATTCTGGCCCTACGTGCTGGGTGATGCCGGCGAAGTGCCCGCTGCCGAGGCCGCGCGTTATTCCGACCTGATGGCGCGCTCGCAGGTGCTTGTGGCCGAGGATACCCTGCGCAGCGTTTCGCTGCGCGGGGTGACGCGCCTGATGGATATCGGTGGGGGCTCGGGCGTGTTCCTGGGCGCTGCGCTGGGCCGGTATCGCGGGTTGCAGGGCGCGCTGCTGGATCTGCCCGGGGTCATCCCGCAAGCCGAATCACGACTGGGGCGCGAGGTGTGCGCCGGGCGGGTCGCTCTGCATGGCGGTTCCTTCCGCGCAGGGCCGCTGCCGCGCGGGGCGGATGCGATTTCACTCATCCGGGTGCTTTACGATCACGATGACGCCACGGTGGCCGACCTGCTGGCCCGTGTGCACGCTGCGCTGCCGCCGGGCGGGCGGCTGATCGTGTCGGAACCCATGGCGGGGGAAGACCGGCCGGACCGGGCCGGTGACCTCTATTTCGCCTTTTACACCATGGCCATGGGGACGGGGCGTGCCCGGTCGCCAGCGCGCGTCGTCGCATTGTGCCGCGCCGCCGGTTTCGGGCCGGTGCGCGTCCACCGGGCGCGTCGGCCCTACGTCACGCGCGTTGTGACGGGCGTCAAGGCGCGGTGACAGGCGCTGCATGGATTGCTGCCCCAGAATGTAAACAAAGATTGACACAATGGGTTGTTTGGCTAGACTTACATTCAGGCGCTTGTGCCAAATTCCGCCGAATCCATCGGCAGCCGGCGCCGCGACAGACAGGAGGCAATCATGCAAACCCGTGCTGTCTATCTGAACGGTCCACGCGATCTTCATTTGGACACCCTCGCGCTCAAGGCGCCGGGGGCCGGTGATGTGGTTGTCGATATCGCCCATTCGGGCATCTCCACCGGCACCGAGAAACTGTTCTGGTCCGGCGAAATGCCCCCCTTTCCCGGCATGGGGTATCCGCTGGTTCCCGGATACGAGGCAGCCGGCGAGGTGGTCGAGGCTGCCCCGGACACCGGCTTCAAGCCGGGCGATACCGTCTTCGTGCCCGGTGCGGATTGCTTCGCCGATGCTTATGGCTTGTTCGGCGGGGCCGCCGGGCGGCTGGTCACGCCCGCTGCCCGGATCACCCGTATCGATGCGGGCCTGGGTGCCGAGGGCGCACTTCTGGCGCTGGCGGCGACCGCGCGCCATGCCATGGCGGGGCTGGACAAGACCGTGCCCGACCTGATCGTCGGCCACGGCGTGCTGGGTCGTCTTCTGGCGCGGCTGACCATCGCCGCCGGGGCGCCCGCGCCGACGGTCTGGGAGACAATGCCGGCCCGTTGTGACGGCGCCGTGGGCTATCAGGTGATGGCCCCCGAGGACGACCCGCGCCGTGACTATCGCGCGATCTACGATGCCTCGGGCAACGCGGAGATCCTCAATGACCTGATCGGGCGCATCGCGCGCGGCGGCGAAGTGGTGTTGGCGGGCTTCTACCCGCAGGCGCTGTCCTTCGCCTTTCCGCCTGCCTTCATGAAAGAGGCACGCCTGCGCGTCGCCGCCGAATGGACCCCTGCCGACATGCAAGCCACCGCGGCGCTGGTCGACAGCGGCGCGCTTTCCCTGGGCGGGCTGATCTCGCACCGGGCGGACGCGGCTCGGGCCGACACGGCCTACCGCACCGCCTTCGAGGACCCCGCTTGTCTGAAAATGATGCTCAACTGGAAGGACACAGCGTGAAGGACGACGTGCCCAATCTCAAGGATTTCGACCAGCGCCTGCGCGACGAAGCGCATGAAGACCTGGCCGATGTCATCAACGACGGCGAGCCGACCCAGAAAACCCAGATCATCGCGATCTACGGCAAGGGCGGCATCGGCAAATCGTTCACCCTGGCCAACCTCAGCCACATGATGGCCGAACAGGGCAAGCGCGTGCTGCTGATCGGCTGCGACCCGAAATCGGACACCACCTCGCTGCTGTTCGGCGGCAAGGCCTGCCCGACAATCATCGAGACATCGACCAAGAAGAACCTGGCCGGCGAACAGGTCGAGATCGGCGACGTGTGCTTCAAGCGCGGCGGGGTCTTCGCGATGGAGTTGGGCGGGCCCGAAGTGGGCCGCGGCTGCGGCGGGCGCGGCATCATCCACGGGTTCGAACTTCTGGAGAAACTGGGGTTCCACGACTGGGACTTCGACTACGTCCTGCTGGATTTCCTTGGCGACGTGGTCTGCGGCGGCTTCGGCCTGCCCATCGCGCGGGACATGGCGCAGAAGGTGATCCTGGTCGCATCGAACGATTTGCAGTCGCTTTACGTGGCCAACAATGTCTGCTCGGCGGTGGAATACTTCCGAAAGCTGGGCGGCAATGTCGGGGTCGCGGGCCTCGTGGTCAACAAGGACGATCATTCTGGCGAGGCGCAGGCCTTTGCCGAGGCCGTGAATATCCCCATTCTGGCCTCGATCCCGCAGGACGATGACCTGCGCAAGAAATCCGCCAATTACCAGATCGTCGGCACCGACGAGAGCCAGTGGGGCAGCCTGTTCGCCGGGCTGGCCGAGCAGGTCTCGGACGCGCCGCCTGTGCGCCCCGCGCCCTTGGACCAGGATGGCCTGCTGGATCTTTTCGACGGATCGGACACCGGCGCCGGCGTGACGCTGGAGCCGGCCACAGATGAAGACATGCGCGGCAAGTTCGCCGAAGTGAAACCCTCGCTCGAAGTCGTTTACGACGACGCCTGAAGGATCTCATGACTGACGAAGTCACATATGACACCGCCCACGACGCCGACGTGATCAAGGGCAAGCGCACCGAAGCGGGCACCCCCGCGCCGGAAGGTGTGAGCGACCCCGAGATGGGCTGCCACTCGGGCGCCGAGATGGACAAGGCCGCACGCATGGCCGGGCAGTCGGAGATCCTCGACCGCTACGCCGAGGATTATCCCCAAGGCCCGCATGACAAGCCGCAATCCATGTGCCCCGCCTTCGGGTCCTTGCGTGTGGGCCTGCGGATGAAGCGGGTCGCGACCGTCCTGTCCGGGTCGGCTTGCTGTGTCTACGGTTTGAGTTTCGTGTCGCATTTCTACGGCGCGCGCCGCTCGGTGGGCTACGTGCCCTTCAATTCGGAAACGTTGGTCACCGGCAAGCTGTTCGAGGATATCCGTGACAGCGTGCACGACCTGGCCGACCCCGAGCGGGTGGATGCCATTGTCGTCACCAACCTCTGCGTGCCCACGGCCAGCGGTGTGCCGCTGCGGCTGCTGCCTGACGAGATCAACGGCGTGCGCATCGTGGGCATCGACGTTCCGGGCTTCGGCATCCCGACCCACGCCGAGGCCAAGGACGTGCTGGCCGGGGCGATGCTCAATTACGCACGACAAGAGGTCGAGGCCGGCCCCGTCGCCGCGCCCGAAAGCGGCGTGTCGGACCGGCCCACCGTGACCCTGCTGGGCGAAATGTTCCCCGCCGACCCGGTGGTGATCGGCCAAATGCTGGCGCCCATGGGCCTGGCCGCCGGTCCGGTCGTGCCCTGCCGCGAATGGCGCGAGCTTTACGCCGCGCTGGACTGTGGCGCCGTGGCCGCGATCCATCCCTTCTATACCGCTGCCGTGCGCGAATTTCAGGCCGCGGGCCGCCCCGTCGTGGGCAGCGCCCCCGTGGGCCATGACGGCACCAGGGCCTGGCTTCAGGAGATCGGCACCGCCATGGGCGTGGACCCTGCGAAGATCGCCGAGGCGCAGGACGCCGTCCTGCCCGGCATCAAGGCGGCCCTGGCCGCGGCGCCCGTCGAGGGCACCATCACGCTGTCGGGATACGAGGGCAGCGAACTTCTGGTCGCGCGGCTGCTGATCGAAAGCGGCGCGGTTGTGCCCTATGTCGGCACGGCCTGTGCGAAGTCGCCCTGGTCGGAGGCCGATGCCGATTGGCTGCGCGCCCGCGGCGTGACCGTTAAATTCCGCGCCTCGCTGGAAGATGACTGTGCCGCCATGGAGGGCCTTGCGCCCGACCTTGCCATCGGCACGACGCCGGTCGTGCAGAAGGCCAAGGAGCTGGGGATCCCCGGGCTCTACTTCACCAACCTGATCTCGGCGCGGCCGCTGATGGGGCCGGCGGGGGCGGGCAGCCTGGCCGAGGTCGTAAATGCCGCCATCGCCGGCAAGGCCCGCATGGACCACATGCGCGACTTCTTCGAGGGCGTGGGCACGGGCGACACCGCCGGTGTCTGGGAAGGCGCACCGAACGTGCGAGAGGACTATCGGGCGCTGAACCTCAAGAAGCTTGAAAAGCAAAAGCGCGCCGCCAAGGCGCAGGAGATGATCTGATGCTGATCCAGGACCACGATCGCGCGGGCGGCTACTGGGGGGCGGTCTATGCCTTCTGCGCCGTCAAGGGCCTTCAGGTGGTCATTGACGGCCCCGTGGGCTGCGAGAACCTGCCGGTCACATCCGTTCTGCACTACACCGACGCGCTGCCGCCGCACGAACTGCCCATCGTCGTCACCGGCCTGGGCGAGGAGGAGTTGGGCCGCGAGGGCACCGAGGGCGCGATGAAACGCGCCTGGGGCACGCTGGACCCTGCGCTGCCGGCGGTGGTCGTAACGGGCTCCATCGCCGAGATGATCGGCGGCGGCGTCACCCCGCAGGGCACCAACCTGCAACGCTTCCTGCCGCGCACCATCGACGAGGACCAGTGGCAGGCCGCAGACCGCGCCATGACCTGGCTTTTCACCGAGTTCGGCATGACCAAGGGACGGATGCCCAAGGAACGCAAGCGCGAGGAGGGCATGGCGCCCCGCGTCAATATCCTTGGCCCGATGTATGGCACCTTCAACATGCCCAGTGATCTGGCCGAGATCCGCCGCCTGGTCGAAGGCATCGGCGCCGAGGTCAACATGGTGATGCCCCTGGGCGCACACCTGGCCGAGATGCGCGACCTGGTGAACGCCGACGTGAACATCTGCATGTATCGTGAGTTTGGCCGGGGTCTGGCCGAGGTTCTGGACAAGCCCTACCTGCAGGCGCCCATCGGTGTCGAGTCGACGACCCTTTTCCTGCGCAAGCTGGGCGAGTTGCTGGGGCTTGATCCGGAACCATTCATCGAGACCGAGAAGCACGCGACGCTGAAACCCGTCTGGGACCTGTGGCGCTCGGTCACGCAGGATTTCTTTGCCACTGCGAATTTCGGGATCGTCGCGAGCGAGACCTATGCCCGCGGCATCCGCCATTTCCTCGAAGGCGACCTGGGCCTGCCCTGTGCCTTTGCCGTGGCGCGCTGCGCGGGCACCAAGACCAACAATGACGAGGTCCGCGCCCTGATCGCGCAGAAACGCCCGCTGATCCTGATGGGGTCGATCAACGAAAAAATCTACCTGGCCGAGACCGGCGGCGGGCACGGGCCGAAACCGGCCTTCATCCCGGCCTCGTTTCCCGGTGCCGCGATCCGGCGCGCCACGGGCACACCGATGATGGGTTACGCAGGGGCAACCTACCTGTTGCAGGAGGTCTGCAACGGCCTCTTCGATGCGCTGTTTCACATCCTGCCGCTGGGGTCCGAGATGGATTCCGGAGCGGCCACGCCGACCCCCCTGCGCCGGGATTTCCCCTGGGATGCCGACGCCAGCCGCGAGCTTGATCGCATCGTCGCGGGCCATCCCGTGCTGACGCGCATTTCCGCGGCCAAGTCCCTGCGCGACGCCGCCGAGGACAGGGCCCTGCGCCAGGGCCAGGACCGAGTGGTGCTGGAAACCGTTGAATCGCTTTCGCCCGATACGGGCGCCACGTCTCTCAAGGAGGACTGACCCATGACCGACATCTCTTCGCATGTTCCGCCGCGCGCCCGCTGTGGCCGCCCCCGGAGCGCCGAGTTCCATGTCTATTTCACGCTGATTTTCGTCTGTGCGCTGCCTTTCGGCACCATGCGCTGGGCGCGTGATGTCGCCCGCTACCACAGCCTGAACCTGCGCGGCCCGCTGGCGCGCGCCTGGGCCGAAGCGGATCGCATGACGCCTTTCATATTCTCGGCCTGATCCCTTCGGGGACCGGTGATCCGGGACGCGACCTGCCTGTCCCCCGCGGGGGGCGGACAGAAACCTGAGGGACCGTGAAGGCCCCGAAGGCACCCGGCCGCGGGGTACGCGGCGTCAGCATAACATTCCGGAGGAAAGTTCATGGCTGATAAATCCGACCTGTCCTTCACAGGTCTCACTGACGAGCAGGCCCAGGAACTGCATTCGGTGTATATGAGCGGCCTTTGGCTGTTCGCACTGATTGCAGTGGTCGCGCATATCGCGACCTTCATCTGGTTCCCCTGGTTCTGAGGAAGGGTTGATAAATGGCAAAGTTCTACAAGATCTGGCTCATCTTTGACCCCCGCCGCGTTTTCGTGGCGCAGGGCGTCTTCCTGTTCCTGCTCGCGGCGATGATCCACCTCGTGCTTCTGAGCACCGACGGTTTCAACTGGTTTGAAATCGCGGCCGAGAAGTACGGGCGGTGATCGCCTGGCACGACTGATGTCGCGGGCGGGTATGCCCGCCCGCGGCCACCATCAAGATTTCTTCGGTCCGTCGCGGCAATTGCCGGCAGACCATAAAACGCGGAGACGACGAAAATGGCCTTGCTCAGTTTCGAGAGAAAATACCGGGTCCGCGGGGGGACGCTGATCGGCGGCGATCTGTTCGACTTCTGGGTCGGACCCTTCTATGTCGGCTTCTTCGGGGTCACGACGGCCTTTTTCGCCCTGCTTGGAACCATCCTGATCTTCTGGGGGGCCTCGCAGCAGGGCACCTTCAACCCGTGGCTCATCAACATCGCGCCACCCGACCTGAGCTATGGTCTGGGCATGGCGCCACTTATGGACGGCGGACTTTGGCAGATCATCACGATCTGTGCGCTGGGCGCCTTCATCAGTTGGGCGCTGCGAGAGGTCGAGATCTGCCGCAAGCTGGGCATGGGCTATCACGTGCCCGTCGCCTTCAGCTTCGCGATCTTCGCCTATGCCACGCTGGTCGTCTTCCGCCCGCTGCTGATGGGCGCCTGGGGCCACGGCTTTCCATATGGCATTTTCAGCCATCTCGACTGGGTGTCGAACACTGGCTACGCCTACCTGCATTTCCACTACAACCCTGCGCACATGCTGGCGGTGACCTTCTTTTTCACCACCACGTTGGCGCTGGCGCTGCACGGCGGGCTGATCCTCTCGGCGGCCAACCCCGAGAAGGGCGAAGAGATGAAGACGCCGGATCACGAGGACACCTTCTTTCGCGATTTCATCGGCTATTCCGTGGGCACCCTGGGCATTCACCGCGTCGGGCTTCTGCTGGCGCTGAATGCCGGGTTCTGGTCCGCGATCTGCATCATCATAAGCGGCCCGGTCTGGACCAAGGGCTGGCCCGAATGGTGGAACTGGTGGCTCGAGGCGCCGATCTGGCCCTCTCAGGTGGGGATGTAAATCATGGCCGAGTATCAGAACATATTCACGCAAGTTCAGGTCCAGGGCGCCCCCGAGATGGGTCTGGACGACACCGGCGGCCGCCTGATGGCCGAGCGCGCCGGCACGCCCTTCTTCTCGAAACTGCTGGGCCTGTTCGGCAATGCCCAGGTGGGGCCGATCAACCTCGGGATGCTGGGGCTGATCAGTCTGGCGACCGGCTTTTTGTGGTTCACCATCGTCGGCTTCAACATGCTGGCACAGGTGGGTTGGTCGATCCCCGAGTTCCTGCGCCAGGGCTTCTGGCTGGCGCTGGAACCGCCAAGTCCCGAACATGGCCTGTCGATCCCGCCGCTCAACGACGGGGGCTGGTACATCATCAGTTCCTTCTTCCTGCTGGTCTCGGTGCTGGCCTGGTGGGCGCGGTCCTATCAGCTGGCCGTCAGTCACAAGATGGGCAAGCATGTCTTCTGGGCGTTCGGCTCGGCGATCTGGCTGTTCCTGGTGCTGGGGCTGTTCCGCCCCGTGCTGATGGGGTCCTGGTCCGAGGCCGTGCCCTACGGCATCTTCCCGCACCTCGACTGGACCACGGCCTTCTCGATCCGCTACGGCAACCTGTACTACAATCCGTTCCATTGCCTGAGCATCGTGTTCCTTTACGGTTCCGTGCTGCTCTTTGCCATGCACGGCGCGACGATCCTGGCCGTGACCCGTTTCGGCGGCGACCGCGAACTGGAACAGATCGTCGATCGCGGCACGGCCAGCGAGCGGGCCGCGCTGTTCTGGCGCTGGACCATGGGGTTCAACGCCACGATGGAGGGCATTCACCGTTGGGCCTGGTGGTTCGCGGTGCTGACCCCGATCACCGGCGGCATCGGCATCCTGCTGACCGGCACGGTCGTGGACAACTGGTTCATCTGGGCGCAGGAGCACAACTTCGCGCCGATGTATGACGGATCTTACGGCTACGAGGCCTACGGATCCTACGAAAGCTTCATCGGGCAGGAGGATTGATCCATGTTTCCCAAGTGGTTTAGCGACTGGAACCGGGAAAACCCCGTCAACATCTACGGGCCCGCGATCCTGATCGGGGTGATCGGCGCCGCGGTCTTCACCGCCTCAATGCTGGTGGCCTTCGGCAACCCGGTGCCCACCAACAGCATGCAGACCGGCCCGCGCGGCACCGGCATGTCCGTGCCTGAGTTCCGCGCCGACCTGGCCGAGCCGGACCCTGACATCGCGCTCATCTTCGAGGATCCGCCGTTCCCGCCGGAACCGGGCGAGGCGCTGGCCGGCGAGGTCTACGAGAACGTCCAGGTGCTGGGGGATCTGACCGACGCCAATTTCAACCGGTTGATGGCCGGGATCACCCGCTGGGTCGCCCCCGAGCAGGGCTGCGCCTACTGCCACGGCGATGGCGGGCTGGAAACCTATGCCGAAGACACCCTCTATACCAAGGTCGTCGCGCGGCGGATGATCCAGATGACCCAGAACCTCAACGAGAACTGGGCCGGCCATGTCAATGCCAACAAGGAGGTCGGCGTCACCTGCATGACCTGCCACCGCGGTGAGAACGTGCCCAGCGACATCTGGTTCAAGATGGGCGATGTCAATGAATCCGCCGAAGGCTGGTCGGCCAACCAGAACCGGGTGACGGCGCAGTCGCAAGCGACCTCGCTGCCCACCGATGCGCTGGAGAAATACCTGCTCGAGGGCGATATCATCGGGGTTCACGACCTCGCCTCGCGGGTCGAGGGCAGTCCCGCCGACCCGGGCGTTCCGGCGATCCAGAACGCGGAGCGGACCTATTCGCTGATGAACTATGTCAGCAACTCTCTGGGGGTGAACTGCGTGTTCTGCCACAACAGCCGCGCCTTTTACGACGGGGCACAAGTCACCCCGCAATGGGCCACCGAGAGCCTGGGTATCCAGATGGTCCTGGAGATGAATAACGATTACCTGGTGCCGCTGCGGGACGAATATCCGCCCGAACGGCTGGGTCCGGTTCATCAGGATGCGCCCAAGGCCGGCTGCATGACCTGCCACAAGGGGTATCAGCAACCCCTGCAAGGCACCAACGTGATCGGTGATTGGCCCGAACTGGCCACCTCCGGCACCCCGGTCTACGAGGCCGCCGAATAGAGCGCGGGGGGCGGCGGGCTGCCGCCCCCGCGCGGGCATCGCGCCGCCCGTCCCACGGGCCCCGGCCGCACGGTGTCACAACCGCCGCGAAGGGGGAAACCATGCACGAGAACAGACCTGAAACGCCGCTCCTCGACAGGGTGGCCGGGCCATCGGACCTGCGCCAGCTGCCCGATGCAAAGCTGGCCGCTCTCGCCGGAGAGTTGCGTTCCGAGGTGATCTCGGCGGTGTCCGAGACCGGGGGCCACTTGGGATCGTCGCTGGGCGTGGTGGAACTGAGCGTGGCGATCCACGCGGTGTTCAACACGCCCATGGACAAGCTGGTCTGGGACGTGGGCCACCAGTGCTATCCGCACAAGATACTGACCGGGCGGCGCGACCGCATCCGCAGCCTGCGCCAGAAGGACGGTCTGTCGGGGTTCACCAAGCGCAGCGAGTCCGCGCACGATCCCTTCGGCGCGGCGCATTCCAGCACCTCGATCAGCGCGGCGCTGGGCTTTGCCGTGGCGCGCGACATGGGCCAGCCGACGGGTGACGCCATCGCCGTGATCGGCGACGGGGCGATCAGCGCCGGCATGGCTTACGAGGCGATGAACAACGCCGGGCACGAGGGGCGGCGCCTTTTCGTGATCCTCAATGACAACGAGATGTCGATTGCGCCGCCGGTGGGGGCGATGTCCTCTTACCTCAGCCGGATGTATGCCAGCGACCCGCTGGCGCGTGTGCGGTCCATGGCCGAAGGAATGGAATCCGCCATGCCGGCACCCATGCGCGCGGGGGCCAGGCGCGCGCGCCAGATGGTCACCGGCCTGACCGGCAGTGGCACCCTGTTCGAGGAACTGGGGTTCGACTATGTCGGCCCGATCGACGGGCATGACATGGATCAGCTGCTGCCGGTGCTGCGGGCGGCGCGGGCGCGGGCCACCGGGCCGGTGCTGATCCATTGCTGTACGGTCAAGGGCAAGGGCTACGCCCCCGCCGAGACCAGCGCCGACAAGTACCACGGCGTGTCCAGGTTCGACGTGGACACTGGCACGCAGGCGAAATCCGGGGGCGGTCCGCCCAGCTATACCGGCGTCTTCGGCCAGGCTCTGGCCGACGCGGCCGCGCGCGACCCGGCGATCGTCGCCGTCACCGCCGCCATGCCCGGAGGCACCGGGGTTTCCAGGATGGCCGAGCGTTTCCCGGCGCGGGTCTTCGATGTCGGTATCGCCGAGCAGCACGGTGTGACCTTCGCCGCCGGCATGGCGGCCAGCGGTCTGAAACCCTTCTGCGCGATCTATTCCACTTTCCTGCAACGCGCCTATGACCAGGTTGTGCATGACGTGGCCCTGCAAGGGCTGCCGGTGCGGTTTGCCATCGACCGGGCCGGGCTGGTCGGGGCCGACGGGGCCACCCATGCCGGGGCCTTCGATGTCGGCTACCTGTCCAGCCTGCCGGGTTTCACGGTCATGGCCGCCGCGGACGAGGCCGAGCTGGTTCATATGGTGGCCACCGCTGCCGCCCATGACAGCGGCCCGATCGCCTTTCGCTACCCGCGCGGGGCGGGGACGGGCGTGGCACTGCCCGAGACGGGAGAAGTGCTGGAGATTGGCAGGGGCCGCGTGCTGCAAGAGGGGGCCGACGTGGCGATCCTGTCCTTCGGGGCGCACCTGGGCGCGTGCCTGGGTGCCGCCGATGCGCTGGCAGAGGCCGGTATCGGCGCAACCGTGGCCGACGCCCGCTTCGCCAAGCCGCTGGACGGCGATCTTGTCGAGCAACTGGCGCGCGATCACCGGGTTCTGGTCACGGTCGAGCAGGGGGCCGAGGGCGGTTTCGGCTCGGTCGTCATGCACGAACTGGCCCGCCGGGGCTGTTTCGACCGGGGGCTCGCGATCCGCAACATCTGTCTGCCTGACCGGTTCATCGACCAGGCCAGCCCGGCCGAGATGTATGCCGATGCCGGCATGACCGCCGAAGATATCGCGGCGACCGCGCGCGATGCGCTGGCGGGAACCGGCACGGTCGTATCGTTTTCATCGGCCCGCTGAAGCGGTCGCCCTGCAAAGGTCCCGCCAAAGGAAAGGCCGCGCAGTCGCCCGCGCGGCCTCCTGGTCGGGACCCGACGGTCCCGGGTCTACATCGGGTCGTCGCCGGGCCCGACCGAGGCGAGGTAGGCCCAGATGTTCACGGCGTCCTCTTCCTGGCGCAGCCGGAACGTCATTTTGCCACGCCCGGTCTCGCCGGTGAACGCGGTCAGCCAGCCGGTCGGGTCCTGAACGTAGGCGACGAAACTTTCCTGGTCCCAGGTGGCGCCCTCCTCGACTTCGCCCGCGGCGATCATCAGGTCGGAGTAGCGGAACTCCGCGACGGTGCCCCGGGTCCGGTCGACGACCCCGTAAAGGTTCGGGCCGACGCGGCCACCCCGGGCGATGGTCTCGCCTTCGTCATCGACGATCATGTGGCAAGCTGCGCATTGGCGGAACGCTTGTTCCCCCGCCTCGGGGTCGCCGGTGGCGTGGCCCTCGGCCAGGGCCGTTGTGCCCATGGTTGCCGCGGCGAGCATCGCGAGTCTCGTCGTCTTCATTTCGTCCTCCCTCGGTGACATGCGGTGCGTTGTCGCACCCGCCCGGCAGAAGCTAGGCCGCGCGGGTCGATGTCAATGGTGGCTCAGGCCACGGCGTGGGCCAGCGCGCATTGCTTCCACAGTGTCGTCAACGCCTCGACCAAGTGCACCAGGTCGGCGTCGCTGTGCAGCGGCCCGGGGGTAAAACGCAGCCGCTCGGTGCCCTTGGGCACGGTCGGGTAATTTATCGGCTGCACGTAAATGCCGAAATCGCGCATCAGGATATCGGCCAGCATCCGGCACTTGACCGGGTCCTTGATCATGACCGGTATGATGTGGCTGTCGTTGTGCAGATGCGGGATGCCCTGAGTGTCGAGCATCTCGCGCAGCCGGGTCACTTGCCGGCGTTGCTGGTCACGCTCGACCTGCGAGGTTTTCAGATGCGCGATCGATGCCTGCGCGGCCGCCGCGATGGCGGGCGGCAGGGCGGTGGTGAATATGAAACCGCTGGCAAACGATCGGATGAAATCGCACATGGCCGCCGAGCCGGTGACATAGCCGCCCATGCAGCCGAAGGCCTTGCCCAGCGTTCCCTCGATCAGCGTGATGCGATGGGCCAGGCCGCGCGCCTCGGAGATGCCGCCGCCGCGGGCGCCGTAAAGCCCCACCGCGTGCACCTCGTCGAGATATGTCATGGCCCCGTGTTTCTCGGCCACCTCGATGATCTCTTCCATGGGGCAGATGTCACCATCCATGGAATAGACGCTCTCGAAGGCGACGATCTTGGGCGCGTTGGCGGGCAGGGCGGACAGCTTGGCGTCCAGGTCTTCCGGGTCGTTGTGCTTCCAGATGACCTTCTGCGCACGAGAATGGCGGATGCCTTCGATCATGGAGGCGTGGTTGCCCGCATCCGACAGTATCACCGCGTCGGGCAGGCGCGACCCGAGGGTCGAGAGCGCGGCCCAGTTCGATACGTAGCCAGAGGTGAAGAGCAGGGCTGCCTCCTTGCCGTGCAGGTCGGCAAGTTCGGCCTCCAGGGCGACGTGATGGCGATTGGTGCCGGAGATGTTGCGCGTTCCGCCCGCGCCCGTGCCGCATTGATCCACGGTATCCTTCATCGCCTGGCGCACCACCGGATGCTGGCCCATGCCGAGATAGTCGTTGGAACACCAGACCGTGACCTCGTCGGGCGCGTCGTCATCATGGCTGCGCGCACGGGGAAAGGCGCCACACTGGCGTTCCAGCTCGGCGAAGACGCGGTAATTGCCTTCGTCTCTCAAACGGTCGAGCTGCGCGGTGAACATCGCGTCAAAATCCATGTGGTCCCTCCGGTCTTATCGTCTTGGTTGGTGTCTTGGGCGCGGGCAGCATCCAGCGCCAGAGTTTCGCGTCGGGCAGCGGCAGCACCATCAGCCAGTGCTCCAGTGCAGCCAGAAGCGTCAGTGCGGTCAGCAGGGCAAAGCCAACCGCCGCGCCCGGGGTGGGCGCCTCCAGAAGGCGTTCGATCCAGCAGGCGCTCGCCCAGGTCAGGGCGGTGATCGATATCGGGAAGACCCAGTTCAGCCGTGATATCCGGAAATGGCTTGTCATGTGGGCGAGGGCCTCGGGGATGAACTCGGTATTGATCCGGGGCACGCCGAAATAGAGGTTCAGCTTGGCCGAGACCCGCGCGAAGTAGAGCGTGGTAAAGATCCAGGGCGCGACGATATTGGCGGCACCGTAGCCCGCGATCCACAGTCCTGCGAGCGCCGCCGTGAGCAACATCTCGTGATGGGCGATTGTGCCCCAGGCCCGCAGGAACCGTTCCCATTCGGGCAGACGTTCCGGGCAGGGCCGCAGGTTCGGCCCGGTGATCGCCCCGGTAAGGAAGGCCAGTTCGATCCAGCCCCAGATCGCCAGGGCCGAGACGAAGGCGCCGTAGGCCGCGGCGGGCCCGGTCTGGTCCAGCGTGGCCCAGACGCCCCAGGCGCCCAGGGCCGGCACCGGCAAGGTCCCCCAGGTCAGCGCGCGGCGGGCCGCCGCACCGGACCGGTCGGCGCGGCGCACCACCAGAAGGATGATCCCGGTCGAGAACCACCACAGGAACAGCGCGATGCCTGCAGCGACCCAGAGGTTTGCCATCATGGCGCACCCCCGGTGGCCTTCGGGCCAGGATATGCCGGCCAGGTGCCCATCAGTAGGCGGGCTCCAACCGTGGGCTGTCCGGCACCGTGTGCCGCTTGGCCGGGATGAAATACAGCCGGGCAAAGGCCGTGGCGGCCCGGGCCTGCGCGGTCAGCCGCTGCAGGCTGCCCATCAGCCCGCCCCGCTTGCGCGCGGCGTCCAGATCCACATTGGCCCGTTGCAACCGCTCCAGCCCGGCCTGCCAGCGCGGGTTGTCGATATCCAGCGTGATCGGGAAGACCTGCCGCGAGATCTCGGAGGTCTTGGTGAAAACCTCCTGCGCATACCAGTCGGGATCGACACCCAGCGCCTTGTGAAAGGCCGGGCGCTGATGGTCGCGGATATACATCGTGGCAAAGACCGCCGTCAGGAAGAACTTGATCCACAGCACGTTGCGCCCGCTGGTGAGCTTCGGGTCCGTCCGCATCAGCAGCGCGAAGGCCTCGCCGTGGCTGAACTCGTCGTTGCACCATTCGCGGAACCACTTGAACAGCGGGTGAAAGCGGTGCTCGGGGTGTTCTTCGAGGTGCCGGAAGATGGTGATGTAGCGGGCATAGCCGATCTTTTCCGACAGGTAGGTGGCGTAGTAGATGAACTTGGGCCGGAAGTAGGTGTATTTCTTCTTCTGCGTCAGGAACCCCAGGTTCACCGCCACGCCCGCCTCGCGCAGCGCATCGTTGATGAAGCCCGCGTGCCGCGCCTCGTCGCGCGCCATGAGCTGGAACAGCTGCGTGACGTCGGGGTTGGTGCCGCGCCGCTTCATTTCCTTGTAAAGAACGCAGCCCGAGAACTCGGCGGTGCACGACGAGATGAGGAAGTCGATGAACTCCTTGCGCAGGGCGGGGTCCATCCCCTCCCAGTCGACGTGGTCCCAATCCTCGTTCTTCTTGAAGTGGCCCTTGTTGGGGTCGGCGACCATCTGCGCGATCAGCTTGTCCCAGTCCTCGCGCACGGGGCTGACGTCGATCGCGTCCAGCTCGTCGAAATCGGTGGTGTAAAAGCGCGGGGTCAGCAGCGTGTTCGACATCGCCGCCTCGGTCGCGGCCTTGCTGTCGAATTTCGCCTGTTCCTGCTGGATGGCGATGCCTTCTTCGGCGGTTTTCGCATCGGCGCTGTGGGTCGCGCCCGACGCGCGCGCCTGGGATGTCTGCACGTTCATAGCGTCACCTCGTCGGAGAAGGAGAATTCGCACAGTTCCATGACCTCGAAATCGCCGGTCAGGCGGGTCCAGAGCCGTTCCAGCCCGCTGGCGCGCACGATGGTCGCCTCGCGGTCCTCGGTGACGATCTCGCCGAAGGGCGCCATGATCTCGGGGCCGTGGACCTTCACCTCGTCACCCGGATAGACGGTGGCGCCGTTGTTGAACCGCAGGTGCGCGTGAAGCGATTCGAACTTGTGACTGATCTCGACCGTGCAGGGCGCACGTTCAATTTCCCTGGTAAGCCATCCCATTACTGGCCTCCTTCTTCCCTGTTGGCGCATGTCCGTTGTCCCGGGCGGGGTCCCGCCCGCCGGGTGACATGCCTCATTGCGCCAGAAGCCATGCGAAGGCCCCGGCATTGTCCGCGCCGAACCCCATCAGGTCGGCGCTCCAGCCCGTTGACGGGTCGTGGATGGTAAGGCGGCCGTTTTCGTGCCGCTTGAGCGTGACCGGGCCCTCTAGGGCGACCCGGTGTTTCGTGCGTTCGCGTTCGATGACCCGCATCACCCCCGACACGAAGCCGCCCTTGTCGGGGCCAAGGTCGGCGATCAGCGCGCCATCAGGGCCGCGCACCGTGACAGCCCCGGACATGTCGCCGGACATGACCAGGTCGCGCGATTTGACCACGTCGCCCTGCGGCGGCGTGGCGATCAGCGGTCGGTCGGTGAGCCGCGCAAGGGTGACCAGCACCAGCACCGCCATGACCAAGGCGAACATGGCCCGGACCATTGTGCGGGGGATCAGGTCCTTGTTGTGGATGGCGGGGGAATGCGTCTCGGTCTGGGTCATCTCTTGCACCTCGCTATTCGGCGGCCACTGGGGCGGGCCGGGGTGTTTCGGTCCGGGCCAGTTGCGGGGTGTTCACGCGCGCCTCGGCGGCCTCGGCCAGAAGCCCGGCCACCGTCTCGGCCGCGGGGATACAGCGCAGGGCGGGCTGGGGGTGGCGGATGTGCCAGGGCCGCACATGCGGCCAGCAGACAAGATAGCTCAGCTTGGTGTCGCCCAGTAACTCCAGCGCGATCGTGCCGGTTCCGTTCCGGCGCGTGGTCAGGTCGGCGCGGCCGATCTGCGTGAAAGGCAGGTTCAACGTCACCGTCAGGGCGGCGCCAATGCGCATGGCCACCCTGCGGTTGGTGATCGTGTAGACCGTGCTGCGCGCCTGCACGATACCGATCAGCAGCAACAGCGCCGCCGCGATCCCGCCCAGGATCACGAAGGGGAAAGAGGCCGCGAAGGCGCTGGCAAGGCTGACCTGGTCCACCAGCATCCCGAACCGCCAGAGCGCGAGCGCAACGAAATAGGCCGCGACCCAGCCCAGGTTGAGCGAGTCCCGTGTCAGCGCCCACCAGTCGGGGCGACCCTGCCACAGGATGTGTTCGCCCTCGGGCGGGGTTTCCGGCAGGCCCTCTACGGGCTCCGCGGCGAAATCGTCGTGCTGGGAAGTCATGTCAGGCTCTCCTTTTTCAGCCCAGTTGGGGCTCTTGGCGAGCCTGCGAGGCATAGAGCGTGCCGCCGGCGTAGTAGCCGCAGATCTTCTCTTCCTCGAGCATGGTCACCTGATTGGGCGAGGCGTTCTGCGGCACCCCGGCGAAATGTTTGCCGAAGATCGAACGTACCTTGACCTCGCTCGACTTGATCCGGGCCATGGTCAGCGGGATCAGGCGCTTGCCGCCACCGTGGTCGGCGTCAAGGTCCACCTCGATGTAGCGCACCAGCTGCTCGGGTTCGTCGATCCACATGTCGCTGATGGCGCCGACGACCTCGCCGTCACCGGCGACGACCGGCAGCCCGCGTGGATCGCGCCCGGCGGCCACGTTGAAATGGTCGGTGGCGGCCATGGGCACGATCTTGGGATGGCCGTGGCCGTCAAGCTCGGGGATGTCGCGCCGCGGCGCCCAGGAGGCCGGGCCGACACCGTCGACCATGGGGTCGCCCGTCGGCTCCAGCGGAAAGCCGTTGGTCGCCGAGGTCTTCTCCAGTGCCAGGTCGCTTCGCTCGGGCGTCTGCCCCGAGGGCACGGTGACTTCGCCACGGCCGTGGGGCAGGCTGAAGGTCTTGTCGCGCGGCAGCGGGAACAGACCTTCGTTGGACGAGGGATTGCCCGCGTCGTCCTCCAGCGGGTAGCCCTCGCGCATGTTCTCGCGCTGGATGTAGAAGATCAGCGCGGCGAAGAAGATCCAGAACAGCCAGAGCGACAGGCTGGCCAGGTCCACTTGTCCGAAGAATGTTTCCGTCATGTCCGTGTCCTTTCGAGGGCGGGTCTCATGTGGGGAAGTCGGCCAGGCCGAGGCGGGCCGTCTCCTGTTTGGGGGTTTGCGGGCGACGGGGCGCGTGCCGCACCAGCGGGCCGAGCGCGGCGAGCGTCAGGAACAGCAAGCCGATCTCGAGGTGATAGACGAAGGAATAGCCCGTGGCGGGACTCTGGAGCGCCTCTCCCAGTCGGCCCGATTCGGCCAGCCCGCCGACCCAGTCGCGCAGGCCGCCGCCCAGGGCGATGGACAGCCCGGCAGCGGTCGCCTGGGCTGCGCCCCAGGCACCCAGTGCGAGGCCGTGCCCGGCGGTGCCGGTGGCGGGCATGATCATGGCCGCCGTCAGGGTGGCCACGGCAAAGAGCCCGCCGCCGAAACCGATCAGACCGGCCCCGGCAAAGAACATGACAGCCGACCCCATGGGCGCGGCGAAGATCACGATGGAGAAAGCCGCGACACCGGCCAGCAGCCCCAGTGCGGCGATGCGGAAGGTGCAACGGCCTCGCGACAGCATCCGCCCGGCCAGGGCAAAGCCCAGTAGCGCACCCGCCGCCCAGACCGCCGTCAGGGTGGTCGTGGCCGAGACCGACAGCCCCAGGATCTCGCCGCCGTAGGGTTCCAGCAGCACGTCCTGCATGTTGAACGCCATGGTGCCCAGGAAGACCACCGCCAGCAGGCGCCCGGCCTGTCCGCCGGCAACCAGGTCGGCCCACGCGGCGCGGAAACGGGGACGCGGCGCGGCGCGCTCGGCCCGGCTCATGGGGATGACCTTCTCCTGCTTCCAAAGGGCGATCAGGTTCAGCACGATCCCGACCACGGCGGCGCCCTGGACCACGCGGATCAGCGTGAAGGGCGCAAAATCGCGCAGCAGCCAGCCTATGATCAGCGCCGAGGCGCCCATGCCCAGCAGGAACATCACGTAGAGCAAGGCCACGACACGGGGCCGCGTTTCGTCGTCCGCCCGGTCCGTGGCCAGGGCCAGGCCGGCGGTCTGGGTCATGTGCAGTCCCAGGCCGGTCATCAGGAAAGCCAGCGCGGCCAGCACCTCGCCCGCCCAGGTGGGGCCGACCACCTGCTGGCCCGAAAGCACCAGCAGGGCAAAGGGCATCACAGCCAGTCCGCCCATCTGCCACAGCGAGCCGAACCAGAGATACGGGATGCGTTTCCAGCCGATGGCGCTGCGGTGCATGTCCGAGCGAAAGCCCAGCAGCGCCCGGAAGGGCGCGATCAGCACCGGCAGCGCGATCATCACCGCGACGATCACCGCCGGAACAGAAAGCTCCACGATCATCACACGGTTGAGCGTACCCAGCAGCATCACCGTCGCCATCCCCACCGAGACCTGGAACAGCGACAGCCGCAGAAGCTGGGCCATTGGCAGACCTTCGCTGGCGGCATCCGCGAAGGGCAGCCAGCGCGTGGTCAGCGCCATCAGGGGGGAGGGACGGCGCGGCCTCATTGTGTCAGCTCCAGCGCCTGCGAGATGTAGAAGCCCGAGGTGACCCGGTCGAGCCGTGCCAGGCGGCCCGGAGCCTCGGCCCTGTGCAGCGCCTTGCCCAGCGCGGCGGGGGCGTGCGGGATCATGGTGGGCGAGCGGTCGGCACGCGGAAAGACCTGCCCGGCCCGCCACATGGCCATCAGCAGCGGCGTGCGCGGGGCCACGGTGAAGACGATCCCGCCCCGGGTGCGGCGGCCCAGCGTGCCAAGCGCGCGGGCGATGTCGTGGCGGTCGTAGTAGATCAGGCTGTCCATCGCCATCACGTGATCGAAGCTGCCGAGGTCAGCGGCCAGCATGTCGCCCGACAGGAAGCGGACCCGGCCCGGCAGACCCGCGGGCAGGCGGGCCTCGGCGATGCCCACCAGCGCGGGCGAAATGTCCACGGCCACCACGTCGGCGCCCCGGGCGGCCAGTTCGGCGGCCATCTGCCCGGTGCCGCAGCCGGCATCCAGCACCCTGGCACCACGCAGGTCGCTCGGCAGACGGCCCAGCAACTGCGCGCGCATGGTGTCCCGTCCGCGCCGCACGGTCTCGCGGATGCGCGAGACCGGCGCATCGCTGGTCAGCCTTTCCCAAGTGCGGGTGGCGGTGCGGTCGAAATAGGTCTCGACCCGGTCGCGCGTGCGTGTCCAGCCCCCGTTGCGCGCGAACAGATCCCCGGTCAGGCCCGGGACGGGCATATTTGCGGACCCGCCGTCAGGCATCAGTCGAACCCCAGCAATTCGAAGATATCCCGATCTTCCATCGGCGCCGGCGCCAGCGGATCGGTGCCCTTCCAGAGCCGCTCTGCCAGCCGGATATATTCGGATCGCGCCATCTGGATGTCGTCCTCGTCGGGCATTTCGAACAGTGTCTTTTTCTTGAGTCGCGAACGGCGGATCGCGTCGAAGTCGGGCATGTGCGCGATGCGGTCAAAACCCACCTCGGAGCAGTAGCGATCGACCTCGTCGGTGTCCTTTGACCGATTGGCGACACAGCCCGCCAGCCGCACCTTGTAGTTTTTCGACTTGGCCTGCACCGCGGCGATGATCCGGTTCATCGCGTAAATGCTGTCGAAGTCGTTGGCGGTGACGATCAGGGCCCGGTCGGCATGCTGCAAAGGCGCGGCGAAGCCGCCGCAGACCACGTCTCCCAACACGTCAAAGATCACCACGTCCGTGTCGTCGAGCATGTGGTGCTGCTTGAGCAGCTTGACCGTCTGGCCCACAACGTAGCCGCCGCAGCCGGTGCCGGCGGGTGGGCCGCCGGCCTCGACGCATTGCACACCGCCCCAACCCTCGGAGACGAAATCCTCGGGGCGCAGTTCCTCGGAATGGAAATCGACCTCCTTGAGAATATCGATCACCGTGGGCTGCAACTGGCCGGTCAGGGTGAAGGTGCTGTCGTGCTTGGGATCGCAGCCGATCTGCAGCACGCGCTTGCCCATCTTCGCGAAGGCCGCCGAGAGGTTGGACGAGGTGGTGGATTTGCCGATCCCGCCCTTGCCGTAGACGGAAAAGACCTTGGCCCCCTCGATCTTCATCGACGAGTCCTGGTGCACCTGCACCGACCCTTCGCCGTCCTGCCCCTTGAGCACCGGCGGCGTCTCGACCTTGCGGCGGGCCTCCAGGCCGGCGGCCTCGCGCATGCTGGCCCGCGCCGAGGGCGGTTGTTTGGTGTCCAGTGGACTCATGATGTGGTCCTCCCTTCATGGGTGGTGGGCCCGTCGCCCGGGCGCGGCTTGGTGCAGCGTATGTTCTTGCTGAGCACTTTCATTCGGCGGCCACTCCTTCGAGCCGGTCTTCCAGCGCGTCGGCCGCGTCGCGCAGCGCGGCCAGAGTTGCATCGTCGGGTGCCCAGTAGGCGCGGTCGTGGGCTTCCAGAAGGCGATTGGCCATGCGCGAGGAGGCCACAGGGTTCAGATCGCTCATCCGCTGGCGCATCGTCTCGTCCAGAACGAAGGTTTCCGACATGCGCTGATAGACCCATGGGTCGACCTGGCCCGTGGTGGCCGACCAGCCCAGGGTGTTCGTCAGGTGGCTTTCGATCTGGCGCACGCCCTCGGCGCCATGGCTCAGAAGGGCCTCGTGGAATTTCGGATTGAGCGAGCGCGACCGGGTCTCCAGCGCCACCTGGTCGGCCAGGCTGCGCACCTTTCCCGCGCCCCGCGTGGTGTCTGAAATGTAGACGGCTGCCTCCTCGCCCTGGCGGGCGCGTTTCACCGCGCGGGATATCCCGCCCAGCGTGTCGAAGTAATGGTCGACCGTGGTCACGCCCAGTTCCACGGATTCAAGGTTCTGGTAGGCGACGTCCACCTTGCTCAGGGCTTGTTGCAGCAGCGCGGTCTGTTGCGCGGGCTTGCCGTCCATGCCGTAGGCAAAGCTCTTGCGGGCCTCGTAGGCGTCTGCCAGCTCGTCCTCGTCGCCGAAGGCGGAACTGTCGACCAGCTGGTTCACGTTGGAACCGTAGGCGCCCTCGGCATTCGAAAAGACGCGCAGGGCCGCGGTGTCCAGGTCGCAGCCGATCTTCTCGGCATAGGCCAGGGCATTGGCACGGATAAAGTTCCGGTCCAGCGGTTCATCGGCATGGGCGGCCTTGTGTGCGGCCTCGGCCAGCAGCCGGGTCTGCAGGGGCAGCAGGTCGCGGAAGATGCCCGAGAGGGTCATGATCACGTCGATGCGCGGGCGGCCAAGGGTTTCCAGCGGGATCAGGTCGGCCCCGGACAACCGCCCGAAACTGTCGAAGCGCGGCTGCGCCCCGATCAACGACAGGGCCTGCGCCATGGGCGCGCCATCGGACTTGATATTGTCGGACCCCCAGAGCACGAGGGCCACGCTGCGCGGCAGGCTGGCGTGCGTTTGCAGCAGAAGATTCGCCTGCTTTGCGCCCTCTTGGCAGGCAAAGGCAGTGGGCATCCGGAAGGGATCGAAGGCATGGATGTTGCGGCCCGTGGGCAGGACCTCGGGCGCACGGATCAGGTCGCCGCCGGGGACTGGCGGGGTATAGCGACCGTCAAGCGCGTGCAGCAGGGCCGGGATCTCGCTGTCTGTCCGAAGATGGGCATCAACGCGGGCGCGGGTCTCGGGATCGCGTTCGGCCATCAGCTCCAGGTAGTCGGCGCGGGCGTCGTCGCTCATGGGGCGGCCCAGTACGTGCAGACCTTCCGGGATCAGCGCGTCCTCGGTTTCAAGCAGCCGCAGCCAGAGCGCCTCGGGCGGTTGCCCCCCCAGGTCGACCGCCTCGGCCTGGTCGGCGATCAGCGCCTCCAACTCGCCGCGCTCGGGCGCATCGGGTGCCATGCCGCGCCAGCGGGTCAGGCTGTCCTTCAACTCGGCCAAGGCCTTGTAAAGACCCGAGGCCGCCAGCGGCGGTGTCAGGTGACTGACCGTCACGGCGCCCGAGCGGCGCTTGGCGAGCGTCGCCTCGGAGGGGTTGTTGGAGGCATAGAGATAGACGTTCGGCATGTCGCCGATCAGCCGGTCGGGCCAGCAGGCCGCACCCGGACCTGCCTGTTTGCCCGGCATGAATTCCAGCGCTCCGTGCATGCCGAAATGCAGCAGGACGTCGGCCTGGAACGACTGCCGCAGCCACAGGTAGAACTGCGCGAAGGCATGGGTGGGGGCGAAGCCGCGCTCGAAAAGCAGCCGCATCGGGTCGCCCTCGTAGCCGAAGGCCGGTTGCAGCCCGACGAAGACCTTGCCGAACCGCGCGCCCAGCACGAAGACGCCGCGCCCGTCGGATTGCACGCGACCGGGGGCGGGGCCCCACTGTGCCTCGATCTCGTCCAGCCAGGGGGTGTTGGCGACCATCTCGTCGGCCCCGACATGGGCGGCAACATTGGCCTCCTGCCCGTATTGCTGGGCACTGCCTTGCAAGACAGCGGCCCGAAGCGCCTCGACGCTTTCGGGTGGGGTCAGGTCGTAACCGCGCGCGGCCATGGCGTGCAGCGTGTTGTAAAGAGAAGCGAAGACATCGAGATAGGCCGCTGTCCCGGCCGCGCCGGCGTTGGGCGGAAACCCGAAAAGCACCACGCCGACTCGGCGCTCGGCCACCCGGCTCCGGTGCAGCGCGGCCTGCCGGGCGACGCGGGAGGCCAGCACCTCGACCCGTTCGGGGCAGGGGGCCATTTCCTTGACCATCGAGGTCTCGGCGCAGTCACGGGTGCAGCCCGCGCAGCCGCCCGGCCCGTGCCGTCCGGCAAAGACCGTGGGCGTGGTCGCGCCGTCCAGTTCCGGCAGGGCGATCAGCATGGTTGTCTCGATGGGGCCAAGGCCCCCGGCCGAGCCGGCCCATTGGCCCAGCGTCTGGAATTCCAGCGGATGCGCGGCAACGTAAGGCACATCCAGCGCCTTGAGCGTCTCGACCGCCGCGTCGGTGTCGTTGTAGGCGGGCCCGCCCACTAGGCTGAACCCTGTCAGCGACAGCAGCGTGTCGATGGTCGCGCCATAGCTGTCGCGAAAGAACGCCTCGATCGCGGGGCGGCCATCCAGCCCCCCGGCATAGGCCGGCAGCACCCGAAGGCCCTGGCCCTCAAGTGCGCGGATCACCGCGTCGTAATGGGCGGTATCGCCGGCCAGCACGTAGGAGCGCATCATCAGCAGTCCCACAGTGGCCCTCGGGTTCGCGGGCGCAGGCAGGGCGTCGGTATCGGTGGTGATCCGCTCGGCCAGGTCGGGATGGTAAAGCCCGGTTTCCGGGTATTCCAGAGGGGCCGGGGCCTCGGCCCCGCGCCAGTCGCCGCGGTTGGTGTAGCGCGAGATCAGGAAACGGACCATCGCCTCGATGTTGTCGTCCGAGGCGCCCAGCCAGTACTGCATGGTCAGGAACCAGGCGCGCAAGTCCTGTGCCTTGCCCGGGATCAGCCGCAGGATGCGCGGCAGGCGGCGCAGCATCTTCATCTTGCGCGCGCCGTCGTCAGTCTTGGACCCGGACTTGCCGCCGCCGCGCAGTTTTTTCAGTAGCTTGGCGGTTCCGCTTTCGGGCGCGGCCATGTCGAGCGTGCCCATGCGGGTGCATTTCACGATCTGGCCGTCGGCGATCAGCCCGGCCATGGCGTCGCAGGTGTCGCGGCGGGCCTGAAGGTCGGGCAGGATCGCCTGAACGTGTTCTTCCAGGAACAGCAGGTTGGCGATGACGATATCGCCGGTGGCGATGGCGCGGCGGGCCTCTTGCAGGGCCGCATCGCTTTCGCCCCATTCGGCGGCGGCATGAACGCTCAGTTCCAAGCCGGGAAAATCCGCGGCCAGGCGCTCGGCCACCCGCGCACAGGGGCCGGCGGCGTGCGAGTCCAGCGTCAGGATCACCACGCGGTAGGGGGCATGCCCCGGGTTCATTGCCACGTCATCGCGCATAATGGGCCTTGGCCTCGTAAAGGGTGTCGACGCTGATCTCTCCCAGCCCGCGTTCGCTGGCAAAGGCCTCGGTGTTGCGCTTGGCCTTGCCGCGCACGAAGAACGGGATCTTCCTCAGTTCCCGTTCGGCGGCGTCCAGCCAGATCACGTTGCCGGCCTCGGCGGGGGCCTCCTGGCCGGGCGCGTCAGCCGCATCGCGGGGAACATGGGCCCCGCCATGATGGCTGGGGCCGGCCGCGTCATGAAATTCGAAATCCTCGCGGAACATGGTCAGCAGGTGCTCTTCTAGCCCCATGACAAGCGGGTGCACCCAGGTGTCGAAGATGACGTTCGCGCCCTCCAGCCCCATCTGCGGGCTGTAGCGGGCGGGGAAGTCCTGCACGTGCACGGGCGCCGAGATCACGGCGCAGGGAATGCCCAGCCGCTTGCCTGTGTGACGCTCCATCTGGGTGCCCAGGATCAGTTCCGGCGCGGCCTCGGCGATCGCGGCTTCAACGTCCAGGTGATCGTCCGAGATCAGGGCGGCCACGCCGAACTCCTTGGCCAGCGCGCGGATCTTGCGGGCCATTTCGCGGTTGTAGCAGCCCAAGCCAACCACCTCGAAACCCATCTCGTCGCGCGCGATCCGCGCGGCGGTGGCGACATGGGTGCCGTCGCCGAAGATAAAGACCCGCTTGCCGGTCAGGTAGGTCGAGTCGACCGAGGCCGAGTACCAGGGCAGCCGCAGGCGGCTTTCGTCCAGGCGCGGTTCGAGCCCGGTGATATCTGCCACCTCGGCCACGAAATCGCGGGTGGCACCGACGCCGATGGGCACGGTCCGGGTGAAGGGCTGGTCAAGTTCCCGTTCCATCCAGCGGCAGGCGGCTTCGCCGGTTTCGGGATACATCAGCACGTTGAAATGCGCGGCTCCCAGCCGGGCCAGGTCCGCGGGGCTGGCTCCGTAAGGCGCGCAGACATTGACCTTGATACCCATCCCTTCGAGCAGGGCGGTGACCTCGGGGATGTCATCGCGGTGGCGAAAGCCCAGCGCGGTGGGGCCGATCAGGTTGGCGGTGATCGTTTCGGTCCGCGCCATCGGTTCGGCCAGGCGGCGGACCAGCTGGAACAGGGTCTCGTCGGCGCCGAAGTTCTCCTTGCGCTGGTAGCTGGGCAGCTCCAGCGGGATGATCGGGATCGGCATGCCCATGGTCTCGGCCATGCCGCCGGGATCATCCTGGATCAGTTCGGCGGTGCAGGAGGCCCCGACGATCATCGCCTGCGGCTGGAAACGCTCGTAGGCTGCTTCGCAGGCGGTCTTGAACAGGTTGGCAGTGTCAGCGCCGAGGTCGCGGGCCTGAAAGGTGGTGTAGGTCACCGGCGGGCGGTGGTCGCGCCGCTCGATCATGGTGAACAGAAGGTCGGCATAGGTGTCGCCCTGGGGCGCGTGCAGCACGTAGTGCAGGCCGGTCATGGCCGTGGCGACACGCAGGGCACCGACATGCGGCGGGCCTTCGTATGTCCACACCGCGAGTTTCATTCCGCCGCCTCCAGCCTGAGCCTGTCCCGGCGGTGCAGCGGGCGCGAGAAGAGCCCGGCAAGATCCCCGGCCTGTTCGTAGAAATGCACCGGGGTGAAGACCAGCTCGATGGCCCACTTGGTCGTCATGCCTTCCGCCTCAAGCGGATTGGCCAGCCCAAGCCCGCATACCGTCAGGTCAGGACGCGCGGCGCGGCACCGGTCCAGCTGCTTTTCGACATCCTGCCCCTCGGCGATCACGGGTCCCTCGGCCAGAAGCTCCAGATCGGGGTCGACCAGCGCCTTGTGGATATAGGGCGTGCCGACCTCGACAGCTTCCATCCCGCATTCGCGGGTCAGGAACCGGGCCAGCGGAATCTCCATCTGGCTGTCGGGGAAGAAGAAGAGCGTCTTGCCGGACAGCGTTTCGGCGGCCTTGGCCACGGCCTTGCGGGCGCGTGCGCGGGGCGCGTCGATCACGGCATCGACACGCGCCTGGTCGATCCCGAAGTCCCGCGCAACGGCGCGAAGCCACGCGGTGGTGCCCTCCTCGCCGAACGGGAACGGCGCGGGAATGTGACGCGCCCCGCGTCTTTCCAGGGCGGAATGGGTGCCACCCAGGAAAGGCTGTGTCAGGGCGAAGCTGGTGTTGGGGCCGACTCCGACCTGCGCATCGGCGTGGCGGGCGGGCAGGACGGTGACGTTGTCGATGCCGATCCGGGCCAGCAGCTCCAGCGCCTGGTCCTCGGCCACGTCTGGCAGGGCGCCGACCATCATCAGCTGTCGGGCGTCGGTATCGGGCAGGGCCGGCACCATGGCGGCGAGGCAGGCATCTTCGCCCTCGGTGAAGGTCGTCTCGATACCCGAGCCGGAATAGTTCAGCACCCGCACCTTGGGCGCGTGGCGCGCGCTCAGCCGCTCGGCGGCACGCGACAGGTCCAGCTTGATGACCTCGGAGGGGCAGGAGCCCACCAGGAACAGCTGGCGAATGTCGGTGCGGCGCGCCAGCAGGCGGTCGACCTCGCGTTCCAGCTCTTCTTGCGCGTCGGCCAGGCCGGCCAGGTCGCTTTCCTCCAGGATCGCGGTGCCGAATCGGGGTTCGGCGAAGATCATCACCCCGGCGGCGCTTTGCAGCAAATGCGCGCAGGTGCGGCTGCCCACGACAAGGAAGAAGGCGTCCTGCATCTTGCGATGCAGCCAGATGATTCCCGTCAGGCCGCAAAAAACCTCGTGCTGGCCGCGTTCCTTGAGGACCGGGGCATTGTTGCATCCCATGGCGGGGGGCGGGGGGCTGTGGTGGGTCATGCCGGGGCCCCGGATTGCAGGCGCGCGGCGCGCAGCTTGAGCAGGAATTGCCCGGCATTGATGACGTAGGCGGCATAGGCGGCCAGCGCCAGCCACATCAGCGCGACGGGCGCCATTGCCCCGGCGAACAGCGCCCAGACATAGGCGGTGTGCAGGCCGATGACGGCAAAGCTGAAAACGTCTTCCCAGAAAAAGGCCGGGGCGAAAAGATACTGGCCGAAAACGACCTTTTCCCAGATCGCCCCGGTCACCATGATAAGATACAGCAGGCTGGTCTTGGCCAGGACCGACCAGGTCGCCGCCTCGTAACCGGTGCCGGCAACAAGGTAGCGCACCACCAGCGCAAGCGAGACAAGGAAGACCAGGAACTGAAGCGGCGCAAGAAACCCTTGCACCAGCGTCCAGAGGCTGGCGTCGCGTCTTGCGCGCTGCGCCGGCGTGTAGAGTGCGGCGGCGTCGGATTGTGTTTGCGCCGAGGGCGTCATCTGATCCCCTGATCGGAAGTTTGACATGGCACGATGCTAGGGGGCGCAGGGGCAAAGTGTCAATTAAAATTTACAGATTTTGAGAGCCGAGCATGTCCAAATATGCTGTCATCTCCGATGCGTCAGCATGGCGTGCATGGCGTTATTGTTATATGTTATCACCTTGGCCTTTCGAGTGCCAGCGCCCGTGCCTGGCTGACAAATTCTTGCGGTTGCTTAGCTTGTTGGCTCTTCTTCCAGAAGGACGCATGTCAATTAAAATTGACATTGGAAATCACCGCCAGCAAACTAGCTTCGTCCCATGCGTGAAAGCGCGGGCTATACAAGCCGGACACCCATGGCAGCCAGCGGGAGGGGGCACATGGAACAGGACGATGAATTCAGGAATGCAGGTCAGTCTGACGGCGAGTCGCCATCCATCAGATACCTCGTGGAATCCGCGCTTCGATCAGTCGCCTCGACATCGCAAAGCGAGAAACCGTCGACGCGCGACGAATGGATCGCCCACCTTGCGGCGACGATGGTTTCGGACAGCGAGACCAGCCACAGGGCGGCGATCTCGTCGCTCATCGCCAGCGGCGTGAGGAGCTCGGAGGTCTACCAGAGTTACATTCCCGCTGTGTCGCGCTACCTTGGAGAGATGTGGGTAAACGACCGGGCCAGTTTCGTCGATGTCTCGCTCGGGTCCGCACGTCTGCAGGCGCTTCTGCGCGAGGCGGGCGAACCGGCCGAGGTCAGCCTGCTCGACCGCAGCATACCGCTTGGCCAATCGGTGCTTATGGTGATTCCGCCCTATGAGGACCACGCGCTGGGCGCTTTCGTGGCCGCGGACCAGTTCCGCCGGCACGGGCTGTGGGTGCATATGGGAATCGGGTTGAACCGCGACGAATTGGTCGAGCTGATTGCATCAAGCCGCTTTTCCCTTGTGGGTTTGACGGCCGCAACATGGAAATCGGTTGAAAAGGCCGGTGATTTTGTTGATTACATAAGACAGGGGCTCGACCACTGTCCGCCGATGGTGATCGGTGGGCGCGCGGTAACGGAGCCTGCGAAGGTAGAGCGATTGACCGGGGTGGACTTCGCCGTGAAAACCGTGCGTGAAGCGGTTGATCGGGCAGGATTGATGTCTATCTCGCAAGAAACAGGACTGGACAAGCTGAATACCTAGACGCCGACTTGTCCGACATGGCGGAGATACCGAGTGAGCAGGCAAGGTCGAGCACGCGAGACGATGACTGCCGGGCGATTGCCGGAGGTCGCGACGGTAGGAAATCTTGTCGAGAAGGCCTCGGACATCGCGGTCATGCTGGACCAGGCCGGCGAAATCCAGGGGATAACGGTCAATCCTGACAGTGCATCGCTGGGCTGCCTCGATCATTGGGTCGGTCGGCGGTTCGACAGTTTCCTGACCAACGAAAGCGCCGAGAAGTTTTCGAACAGGTTCTACGCCATGACGGCGGACCCGGACCTGGAACCTCGGTCGATGGAATTGAACCACAAGGACAACGCGACGTGGGAATTCCCGGTGCGTTACACGATGCACCGCGTGGCCGATGGCGGGATCCTCCTGTTCGGACGCGACATGCAACCCCTTGCCGAGGTCCAGCAGCGCCTTTTGCGCGAACAGCTGGCCCGGGAGTCCGATCATCAAAAGCTACGCGCCGGGCAGACCCTGTTCCGAATCGTTTTCGAGGAATCCGAGACACCGCTGGTCGTGGTCGACCCGGAAAAGGCTCGCATCAATGAAATCAACTCGGCGGCGGCGTCCCTTCTGGGCAGCACCGCCGAGACTCTGCGGGGTAACATCCTGCCGCAGGCCTTCGACGGACGCCGCCGGGGTGAATTCATGGATGCGCTGCGCACGGCCGCGACGGCCGATGTGGACTGTGGGATCGAGGCCGTGTCGCGCCGCAACGGCCGCATCCTCAACCTGCGCCCCCGGTTCTTCCGCGTGGCGGGTGACCTGGTTCTTCTCTGCCGCCTCGACGTGGTCGATGACGGCGCCTCGGCCGGCCCCGAATTCTCGAACCTGCTGCTCTCGCTCTACGGGGCGACCTCCGACGCGGTCGTGCTGACCGATGCCAGGGGCAGCATCCGGGAAGCCAACGATGCCTTTCTGACCATGGCCGACGCCATGCAGATCCGCGACGTGCAGGACCAGTCCATGGCGGACTTCCTGCTGCGGGGTTCGGTTGATCTCAAGCTCATGCTGGATAGCGCGGCCCAGAAGGGCCGGATGAGCCACTACGGCGCGCAGGTCAAGAGCGCGATCGGGACCCGCACGCCGGTGGACATTTCTGTCACGCGGCTGCGTCAGCAGGGCGGCGATACGGGATTCGGCCTGATCATTCGCGATGTCTCGGCCAGCCAGGTGCCCGAGGCCGAACGGTCAAATGTCATGGTCAGTGACGAGGCCATGCAGAACGTCATGGATCTTGTCGGCACGCGGTCGCTCAAGGAACTGGTTTCGGCCACCTCCGAGGTGGTCGAGAAGCTGTGCATCGAAACCGCCGTCCAGTTGACCGACAACAATCGTGTGGCCGCCGCCGAGATGCTGGGCCTGTCCCGTCAGAGCCTTTACGTGAAGCTGCGCAAGTACGGGCTGCTCAAGTCCGCCGACGGCGACTAGACGGCCCGAGTGGCGATCGCGACAAGAAAACTCTTTCAAGAATCTTGATTGTATAGTTTAGTTGACACATGAGTGTCAGCGAAAGTTTACGCACACCCCGGCGTTGGCCGCAGCCGCGGTCCGTTCTGACCCTGCTCAAGCCGGTGACGTGGTTCCCGCCCATCTGGGCCTATCTCTGCGGCGTTGTCGCTTCGGGGGTGGCACCGGCGACGGCGCCAGTTGCCGTGCTGGTGGGCATGGTGCTGGCCGGTCCGGTGGTCTGCGGCATGAGCCAGGCCGCCAATGACTGGTGCGACCGCCACGTCGATGCCATCAACGAACCCGACCGCCCCATCCCCTCGGGTCGGATTCCCGGGCGCTGGGGGCTGTGGATCGCGCTTTTCATAAGCGCGCTGGCGCTGGCGCTGGGCACGGTGCTGGGGCCTTGGGGCTTCGGGGCGACTGTCTTCGGCGTTGTCGCGGCATGGGCCTACTCGGCCGAGCCCATCCGGCTGAAGCGGTCCGGGATCTGGGGGCCGGGTCTGGTCGGTCTGTGTTACGAGGGGCTGCCCTGGTTCACCGGGGCGGCCGTTCTTGCGGCCGGTGCCCCGCCGCTGACCACCGTCGTGGTGGCGCTGCTCTATGCACTGGGGGCGCATGGCATCATGACGCTCAATGATTTCAAGGCCCTGGAGGGCGACCGCCAGACTGGCGTGAACTCCCTTCCGGTCACGCTTGGCCCGGAACGGGCGGCGCGCGTGGCCTGCTGGGTCATGGCGCTGCCGCAACTGGCGGTGATCGCGCTGCTGCTGACCTGGGACCGGCCCTGGCACGCGCTGGTCATCGCGGCGCTTCTGGCGGCGCAGGTCTTGGCAATGCGCGTTCTTCTGACCGATCCGAAGGGCCGCGCGCCCTGGTACAACGCGACAGGCGTGAGCCTTTACGTCAGCGGGATGATGGTGGCCGCCTTCGCCCTGCGCAACATGGAAGGGATGTAATGAACCTGAGCTGGCTATCCATCGTCCGCCTGGGACTCGTGCAGATGGCACTGGGCGCGGTGGTGGTGCTGACCACCTCGACGCTCAACCGCCTCATGGTGGTGGAACTGGCGCTGCCCGCCATTCTGCCCGGGTTCCTGGTGGCGCTGCACTACGGGATCCAGATCACACGGCCCAACTGGGGCTTCCTGTCCGACACCGGCGGGCACCGGACGCGTTGGATCATCGGCGGCATGGGGGCGCTGGCCCTTGGCGCCTATGGCGCGGCGCACGGGGTTGTACTGCTCGAGGGCAATTTCGCCGCGGGGATGGCCCTCTCCATCGCCGCCTATGCGCTGATCGGGGTGGGCGTGGGGGCCTCGGGCACCTCGCTGCTGGCTCTGCTGGCCACCGCGACTGCGCCGCGTCGCCGCGCTGCCGCCGCCACGATCACCTGGCTGATGATGATTGCCGGGATTGCCGTGACGGCAGGCACCGTGGGCGCCTTCCTGGACCCCTATACACCGCAATTGCTGCTGCGCATCGTCGGGATCGTGACCTTGGGCGCCGTGGTGCTGACCACGCTGACCGTCTGGGGCATAGAGGCGCGGGTGGCCGCCGCCGAACCGGAACCCATCCCGCAGGGTTTCGTTGCCGGGCTGCGCGAGGTCTGGGCCGAGCGGAAAGCGCGCAATTTCACCATCTTCGTCTTCCTCTCCATGACCGCCTATTTCATGCAGGAACTGATCCTCGAACCCTACGCCGGGCTGGTCTTCGGCTTCACGCCGGGGCAGTCCACCTCGCTCAGCGGGGCGCAGAACGGCGGGGTTTTTCTGGGCATGCTCACGGTGGGGATCGCCGCCACCGGGTTCCGCATCGGCTCGCTTCGGCATTGGGTCGTGGCCGGGTGCCTGGGGTCGGCGGCCAGCCTGGCCGCGATCTCGGCGCTGGGGCCGCTTGCACTATCGGGGGCTCTGATCGGCGCGGTCGTCACGCTGGGGTACTTCAACGGCATGTTCGCCGTGGCGGCCATCGGGTCGATGATGGCCCTGGCGGGTGAGGGTCGTGGCGCGCGCGAGGGCACCCGCATGGGCCTGTGGGGCGCGGCGCAGGCCGTCGCCGCCGGGTTCGGCGGCCTGTTGGGCGCAGCGGCCGTCGATGTGATGCGGCTTTTGCTGGTGCAGGATGCACAGGCTTTCGGCGCGGTCTTCCTGTTCGAGGCAGCGCTTTTCGTGCTCGCGGCCCTGATGGGCCAGCGGGTGATCGCACATACCCAGGGCCGCCGTGCGCCCCTGGCCGTTCCGGGGGAATGATCCATGCCTGACGTCGATGTTATCGTGGTGGGGGGCGGGCCCAGCGGCGCCACCGCCGCCGAGGACCTGGTCCGGTCGGGGCACCGGGTCGCGCTGCTGGACCGGGCCGGGCGGATCAAGCCCTGTGGCGGGGCCATCCCGCCCCGGCTGATCGCCGATTTCGCCATTCCCGAGGACCTTCTGGTGGCCCGGATAACCACCGCTCGGATGATCGCGCCCAGCGGACGCCGGGTGGATATCCCGATCGACAACGGCTTTGTCGGCATGGTCGACCGCGAGGATTTCGACGACTTCCTGCGCAATCGCGCCGCAGACGCCGGGGCGACGCGCCTGACCGGCACCTACCAGTCCATCGACCGCGAAGGCGGCAACCCTCGGGTCCATTACCGGGACCGAGACAGCGGTGAGACCCGCAGCCTTTCGGCCCGGCTGGTCATCGGGGCGGACGGGGCGCGGTCCAACGTGGCGCGTGACGAGGTCGAGGGCGGTGATCGGATTCCCTACGTCATCGCCTACCACGAGATCATCGAGGCCCCCGGTCCGGTTGGCGACTATCACCCCGACCGCTGCGACGTGGTCTATGACGGCCGCATCTCGCCCGATTTCTACGGTTGGGTCTTTCCGCATGGCGGCAAGGCCAGCGTGGGCATGGGCTCGCTCGTGAAGGACGTGAACCTCAAACAGGCCACTGCCGACCTGCGCGCGGCCAGCGGGCTGGCCGACTGCCCGACGATTCGGCGCGAAGGCGCGCCGATCCCGCTGAAACCCCTCGATCGCTGGGACAACGGGCTTGACGTGGTGCTGGCAGGCGATGCCGCCGGCGTCGTTGCCCCCAGCTCGGGCGAGGGGATCTATTACGCCATGGTCGGCGGGCGCGTGGCCGCCAGCGCCGCCGCCGCCTGTCTGAAAACCGGGCGCGCGCGTGATCTGCGCCTCGCCCGACAGCTTTTCATGCGTGAACACAAGACGGTCTTCCGCGTGCTGGCCAGCATGCAGAAGGCCTATTACCGCTCGGACGAACGGCGCGAACGCTTCGTGTCGCTGTGTCACGACGTCGACGTGCAGCGCCTGACCTTCGAGGCCTACATGAACAAGGCGCTGGTGCGCGCCCGGCCCATGGCCCACCTGCGGATCGGGCTGAAGAACCTCGCCCATCTGACCCGCCTGGTGCGCCCCGAGTTTACCTGACAGCGCCCGGCGCCGGGCAAGTATTGCACGCCGGGCCTCTATGCCTGTTGCACGCATCCACCCCGGGGCGAGGCTGCCTTCGACTGTGCCACACGGGAGGATGGGCGGGGACCCGGCCCTGAGCGACCCCCGAAAACCACACCCCCTGGCTGCGCATCTGGCCGGAGCGGTAGGCGGGCCAGGACTTCGCCTGACCCCGCGGAGCTGAAGGGCGTCACCTTGACCCATGTCAATTAAAGTTGACACAAATGATGTCATCGTTGTCCCAGACAAGGAGGCATCATGCGACTGGTCCTGATTCACCCGAACTATCACTCCGGCGGCGCCGAGATTGCCGGCAACTGGCCGCCAGCCTGGGTCGCCTACCTGGCCGGCCCACTCAAGGCCGCCGGCTACACCGACATCCACTTCATCGACGCCATGACCCATGACATCGACGAGGCCGAGCTGCACGTGCGCATTGCTGCGCTCAAGCCCGACATCGTCGGGGCCACATCGATCACGCCCTCGATCTACAAGGCCGAACGCGCGCTGGAGATCGCTCGCGTGGCCGCGCCGGAGGCTGTGACGGTGCTGGGCGGGGTCCATGCCACCTTCATGTACAAGCAGGTGCTGTCCGAGGCCCCGCATATCGATGCCATCGTGCGCGGAGAGGGCGAGGAGGTGTTTCTCGATTTCGTGCGCGCGGTCGAGGACGGGCGCTGGCAGAGCGAGCGCAAAACGATCAAGGGCATTGCCTATGCCGAAGGGTCGGAAATCATCGCAACACCGGCCGCGCCAACGGTCAAGAACCTGGACGCCATCACCCCGGACTGGTCGATCCTGGACTGGGAGAAATACATCTACATCCCGCTGAACACCCGGCTGGCCATTCCCAGCCTGGCGCGTGGATGCCCCTTCACCTGCTCGTTCTGCTCGCAATGGAAGTTCTGGCGCGACTACCGGGTGCGCGACCCGCAAAAGGTCGTGGATGAAATCGAGGACCTGGTGAACAATCACGGCGTCGGCTTCTTCATCCTTGCCGACGAGGAACCCACCATCAACAAGAAGAAATTCACCGAGTTCTGCGAGGAACTGATTCGCCGCGGCCTGCCCGAGCGGGTGAAATGGGGCATCAATACCCGCGTGACGGACATCCAGCGCGACAAGGACATGCTGGGACTGTGGCGCGAAGCCGGGCTGGTGCATATCAGCCTTGGCACAGAGGCGGCCGCGCAGATGAAGCTTGATC
>Ga0102940_1000259_pt1 | contig 37029 bp, 43 predicted proteins | sample SalPonR2_C_D1_MG_FD_78215 | JGI IMG/M metagenome (GOLD analysis project Ga0102940, IMG submission 78215) | Salt pond soil microbial communities from South San Francisco under conditions of wetland restoration - Salt Pond MetaG R2_C_D1_MG | ecosystem: Environmental > Aquatic > Marine > Intertidal... | reverse complement strand
CGCCTGGAAATCACCGAAATACTTCGTGATCGCAGCCGTCAGCGTCGTCTTGCCGTGGTCAACGTGACCAATCGTACCGATGTTCACGTGCTCTTTCGAACGATCAAACTTTTCCTTTGCCATGGTGCGCGGCGCCTTGTCGTTTCGGGGGCCTTGGCGGAATGCAGCAGCGGCCCGGGTTTACATCGCGGGCCGTTTATTGCCTTGCCGGGGGAAAATCAAGCGCGACTTGCGCCGCCCCGACGCGCGTTCAATTGGTTGCCGGCGGGGTCTCGTCGGGCAGCACCGCGTCGGGGTCGTCAACCAGGACATTGCCCTCGACGATGGTCTCGTCCTCGGGCAGGACCTCGGGGGTGCCGCCGAACCAATCGGCATTCTCTCGCATGGTGCGCTCGATGGCACGGGCCGCATTGAAGGCCAGGCCCTCAAGCTGTTCCTCGCGCGAGCGAGAAAGCCCCGAGCCGAGGAATGGGACCGAGCAGCAGGGTTCGAAAACGGTCAGCTGGATCGGCTCCTCGTTGAGCTTGGTCTGTGTTGCGTCCTCGAAGAAGTTGGCGGTGACGATCAGCACCGACTTGGGCGAGTAAATCAGAGGAATGCCGGGTTGGGCGAGCACGTAACCCTCGATCGCGACGCCGATATGGTAGTATTCATCGCCAGGGAAGCGCGTTTCGTTGAACCGGTCGGCCACGGCCTTGCGCATCGCCGCGTTCCATTCCTCGGCGCTGGCATCGCGCGAAAAGGGGCCCTTTTCCGGGTCAGGCGTTACGGCGATGTTGTGACCAAGGCGAAATTCCCCGATCGGGTCAGGCATTTCGGTCAGGTCATCGCGCACACCACCACAGGCGGTCAGCACCAGAAGGCCCAGCAGGCCGATCATGATACGCATGGAACATCCCCCTCGCGTCCAACTCATCAAGGATTAACCCAGCAAGGCTTAACGCGCAATCGACCCATGGCCTGGTCAGGTGAAGCGATTGTCTCGCGGGAAGCCATGCGGCGGTTGCTTGCCCATGCCCGCGCGCTTGCCCAGCCAAGGCCCCAGGTCACGTTCGGTGCGGGTATTGCCATTGCCCATGGCCCAGCTGAGCCCATCGGACCAGTCGAACGTGGTAATGTCGGCCAGGCCGCCGTCCAGTTCCAGCATGCCCTGACGTCCGCGGGCCTGCTTGTATTTCTGCAACCGCACACCCTTGCCGCGGCCCATTTCGGGCACCTCCGAAAGCGGGAATACCAGGAACTTGCGGTTCTCGGACACGACGGCGACATGATCCCCGACGACCCGGCGCACGGCGCGGGCCACGGCATCGCCCTTGACGTTCAGCACCTGCTTGCCCGAGCGCGTCTGCGCCACGACATCCCCCTCGGACACGACGAAACCGTCCCCGGCGCTCGAGGCCACCAGCAACCGTTCGCCCGGGCGATGCACGAAAAGATCGACGATATCGCATTCGTTGGGCAGGTCGACCATCAGCCGCAGGGGTTCCCCCATGCCGCGCCCACCGGGCAGGTTCGCCGCCGACAGCGTGTAGAACCGCCCGTTGGTCCCGAAGATCAGGAGCCGGTCGGTCGTCTCGGCATGAAAGATGAAGCGCGGCCCGTCACCGTCCTTGAACTTCAGCTCGCGGGTCAGGTCGATATGGCCCGACATGGCCCGTATCCAGCCCCGCTGCGAGCAGACAACCGTGATCGGCTCACGGTCGATCATGGCTTCAAGCGGCACCTCCTCGACCGCACCGGCCTCGGCGAAGCCGGTGCGGCGCGCCCCGCCCTCGGCCCTGGTGCCGTAATCCTTGCGGACTGCGCGCAATTGCTCGGCGATGCGCGCCCATTGCAGGCCCTCGTCTTCCAACAGGTCCTCGATCCCGGCGCGTTCGACCATCAACTCGTCCCGCTCGCGGATCAGGGCCTCTTCTTCCAGCCTCCGAAGGCTTCGCAGGCGCATGTTGAGGATTGCCTCGGCCTGAACATCGGACAGGCCGTTCTCACGCCCGGCATAGCTCGACGGCACCTTGCGTTCGCTGTCGCCCTCGTCCAGCCCCGGGGCGATGGCGCTCTCGTCCACGACCAGTGACAGGTTTTCCACGTCCAACCCGGCCAGGGGGGACAGGTAGTCGGCCTCGGAACTGGCGCGGCGAATGCCGTCCTGGTGCGGACGGCTCCAGTCCTCGTACATCAGGGCCGCCTTGGGGTCGTCGTCGTAGCGGATGATGTCGATTACTCGGTCGAGGTTCAGAAAGGCCGTGATCAGCCCCGACAGCACTTCAAGCCGGTTGTCGATCTTGTCCAGCCGATACTGGCTGCGGCGCAACAGGACCGCGCGCCGGTGATCGAGGAACGCCCGCAGCACTTCCCTGAGGCTGCAGACCTTCGGCGTGACACCATCGACCAGCACGTTCATGTTCAGGCTGAAGCGCGTTTCCAGGTCGGAATTTCGGAAAAGCGTCGACATCAGGACATCCGCCTGGACGTTCTTCGAGCGCGGCTCCAGCACGATACGGATGTCGTCGGCGCTTTCGTCGCGGACGTCCGCCAGGATCGGGACCTTCTTGGTCTGGATCAATTCTGCCAGCTTCTCGATCAGCCGGGATTTCTGGACCTGGTAGGGGATCTCCGTGACAACGACCTGCCACTGGCCACGGCCCAGCTCCTCGACCTCCCACCTGGCCCGCAGCCGAAAGCCGCCCTTTCCGGTGCGATAGGTCTCGGCCATGCTCTCCGGTGGCTCGACGATGATGCCGCCGGTGGGGAAATCGGGACCCTTGATGTAGTTGAGCAGCGTGTCATCGCGCGCATCAGGCGTCTTGATCAGGTGCAGGCAGGCCGCGATGACCTCGTCCAGGTTGTGCGGCGGAATATTGGTGGCCATGCCCACGGCAATACCGCTGGCGCCATTGGCCAGCAGGTTGGGAAAGGCCGCCGGCAGCACCACCGGTTCGCGCAGGGTGCCATCGTAGTTTTCCCGGAAATCGACCGCGTTCTCCGACAGCCCCTCCAGCAGGGCCTCGGCGGCGCGGGTCATCCGGGCCTCGGTGTAGCGGCTGGCCGCCGGATTGTCGCCATCGACATTGCCGAAGTTGCCCTGTCCGTCGACCAAGGGGTAGCGCACGTTGAAATCCTGGGCCAATCGCGCCATGGCATCATAGATCGCCGCATCGCCATGCGGGTGGTAGTTGCCCATCACGTCGCCGCTGATCTTGGCGGACTTGCGATAACCCCCGGTCGCGGACAGCCGCAACTCGCGCATGGCAAACAGGATTCGCCGATGAACCGGCTTGAGGCCATCGCGCGCATCGGGCAGCGCCCGGTGCATGATAGTGGACAAGGCGTAGGTCAGATAGCGCTCGCCAATGGCGCGGCGCAGCGGCTCGGCCATGTTCATCGGGTCGATGTTGGGGTCTGTCGTCTCGTCGGACATAGATGGTGTGTAGCCAAGCCGGCAGGCCGCGTAAATCGCCAATTCGACCCCTGAACCCCGCCCCGACGCCGAAGACACCTTGCCTTGCGCCGTCTTTGGCGACACAACCCCGGACGTGACCCGTCGCTCGATCCTGATAACCGGCTGCTCTTCCGGTATAGGCGCCGATGCCGCCCGCACGTTGCACGCGCGTGGCTGGCTTGTCTTTGCCAGTTGCCGGGCCGAGAAGGACTGCGAGACGCTGCGTGCGGAAGGGCTGTACAGCCCGCGGCTCGACTACGACGACCCGGGCTCGATCCGCGATGCGCTGGCCGAAGTGCTGGAGGCCACGGGCGGCACGCTGGACGCGGTATTCAATAATGGCGCCTATGCCATCCCCGGCGCGGTCGAGGATGTGCCTCGCGACGCCCTGCGCGCGATCTACGAAACCAACCTCTTCGGCGTCCATGACCTGACCCGGCAGGTGATCCCGGTCATGCGCGCCCAGGGACACGGGCGCATCGTCAACTGTTCCTCGGTTCTTGGGCTCGTGCCGATGAAGTGGCGCGGCGCCTATGTTTCGACGAAATACGCCATGGAGGGGCTGACCGACGTGCTGCGGCTGGAAATGGCCGAGGCCGGGATCGACGTTGTCCTGATCGAACCCGGTCCGATCACCAGTCGCATCCGCGAAAACTCCCGCCGGCCCTTCGAAACCTGGATCGACTGGAAGGCCTCTGCTCGCCGCGTCCAGTACGAGACCAGCCTGCTCGAACGGCTCTATCACGACAAGGACAAGCCCGACCGCTTCGAGTTGCCCCCCGGCGCAGTGACCCGCAAGCTCATACAAGCCCTCGACGCACCTCGTCCTCATCCGCGCTACCGCGTGACCACGCCGACCCATATCATGGCGCTGGCGCGGCGCGTGCTGCCAACCCGGACCCTGGACTGGCTCATCGCCAAGGGCTGACCCCTTTCCTTTCCCGCAAGAGCTGCTAAGTCCGCCGCAACCATGATCGAAAGGCCCCGAACATGACGCCCCAACCCCTTATCATCGCGATCGTCATCGCCTGCCTCGTTGTGGCGCTGATCCTGATCCGCGGCATATCGATGTTCGGCACCGGGGCCGACCCGAAAAAATCCAACAAGGTTATGCAAATGCGTATCCTGGCCCAGCTGGTGGCGGTTGTCATAATCGTTGTCGGTGCGCTGATGCTGAATGGAGCGGAATGATGGTCGTCCTGAACAAGATCTACACGAAGACTGGCGATGATGGCGAAACCGCCCTGGGCAACGGTGCCCGTGTGGCCAAGCATGGGATGCGCGTCACCGCCTATGGCACCGTCGACGAGGCGAACGCGGCCGTCGGCATGGCACGTCTACATGCCGAGGGTGATCTGGACGCCCGTCTGACACGCATCCAGAATGATCTGTTCGACCTCGGCGCAGACCTCTGCCGCCCGGACATGGAAAACGACGACAAGGCCGAGTTCCCACCCCTGCGCGTGGCCGACAGCCAGGTCGCCCGCCTCGAGTCGGAGATCGACGAGATGAACGCTGGCCTCGAACCTCTGCGCAGCTTTATCCTGCCCGGCGGCTCGCCGCTGTCCGCGCATCTTCATGTCTGCCGGACGGTCTCGCGCCGCGCCGAACGGCTGGCCGTGGAACTGGCGACAATGGAAACCGTCAACCCGGCAGCGGTGAAATACCTCAACCGGCTCAGCGACTGGTTCTTCGTGGCCGCCCGCGTTGCCAATGCCAACGGCGAGGCCGACGTGTTGTGGAAGCCCGGCGCGAACCGCTGAGACCCGGCCGGGACGGCGGGCGGGGCGATGTCGCCGCCCGCACCGGGCGGTGACGAGCGGCGCACGGCGGCCCCATGGATTTCAAGAACGCGACGTCGGTTGGCGCTAACGTGACGATTTTGCACTGTTGCCGCTGCCAAGCCCGCGCTACCTACGGGGGCGAGAACAGGAATCCATAGGGAGATTTACGCTGATGAAGGTGCTTGTGCCCGTCAAACGCGTGATCGATTACAACGTGAAGGTCCGCGTCAAGGCGGATGGCTCCGGTGTCGATCTCGCCAACGTCAAGATGTCGATGAACCCCTTCGACGAGATCGCGGTCGAAGAAGCCATCCGCCTCAAGGAGGCCGGTAAGGCAGATGAGGTCGTGGCCGTCTCCATCGGCGTGAAACAGGCCCAGGAAACCCTGCGCACGGCCCTGGCCATGGGGGCCGACCGGGCCATTCTCGTGGTTGCCGCCGAAGACGTCCACCAGGACATCGAGCCGCTGGCCGTGGCCAAGATCCTCGCCCAGGTCGTGGAAGAGGAAGGGCCCGGCCTTGTCATCGCGGGCAAACAGGCCATCGACAACGACATGAACGCCACCGGCCAGATGCTATCGGCGCTTCTGGGCTGGTCCCAGGGCACCTTTGCCAGTGCGCTTGACGTGGACGGCGACAGCGCCGTCGTCACCCGCGAGGTGGATGGCGGCCTTCAGACCATCAAGGTCAAGATGCCGACCATCGTCACAGTCGATCTGCGCCTGAATGAGCCGCGCTACGCCTCGCTGCCCAACATCATGAAAGCCAAGAAGAAGCCGCTGGATGAAAAGACCGCCGAGGACTACGGCGTCGATGTCACCCCGCGCCTGTCCATCGTCTCGACCGCCGAACCCGAGGCCCGCCAGGCCGGCGAGATCGTCGGCTCGGTCGACGAACTGGTCGAGAAACTCAAGGAAAAGGGGGTCGTTTGATGGCTGTTCTCCTGCTTGCCGAAGTCAATGACGGCGAACTCTCCATGGATGCCACCGCCAAGGCGGTCACAGCCGCCGGGCAACTGGGCGAGGTGACCGTTCTCTGCGCGGGCAGTTCCGCTGCCGCCGCCGGAGGGGCCGCGGCGCAGATCGACGGGGTCGCCAAGGTTCTGGTCGCCGAGGACGACAGTCTCGGTCACCGCCTGGCCGAGACGACCGCTGCGCTGATCGTGTCACTGGCCGGTGACTACGACCACATCACCGCACCGGCCACCACGGATGCCAAGAACGTCATGCCGCGCGTTGCCGCGCTCCTGGATGTCATGGTGATCTCGGACGTCTCGGCCGTGGTCGACGCCGACACCTTCGAACGCCCGATCTACGCGGGCAACGCGATCCAGACCGTGAAGTCCTCGGATGCCAAGAAGGTGGTGACCTTCCGCACTTCGACCTTCGATGCGGCCGGTGACAGCGGCAGCGCCCCAGTCGAGACCGTCAGTGTTCCCGCCGCCGAGGGCCTGTCGGAATGGGTCGAGGACAAGGTCGCCGAGACCGACCGGCCGGACCTGACTTCGGCCGGCGTCGTCGTCTCCGGGGGCCGCGGCGTCGGCTCCGAAGACGATTTCGCCCTGATCGAGACACTGGCCGACAAGCTGGGCGCCGCCGTGGGCGCCTCCCGCGCGGCCGTGGACTCGGGGTTTGCCCCTAACGATTGGCAGGTCGGCCAGACCGGCAAGGTGGTGGCGCCAGATCTTTATATCGCCGTCGGGATCTCTGGCGCGATCCAGCACCTGGCCGGCATGAAGGACTCCAAGATCATCGTCGCCATCAACAAGGACGAAGAGGCCCCGATTTTCCAGGTGGCCGATTACGGTCTGGTCGCCGACCTCTTCGAAGCGCTGCCGGAGCTCAGCGAAAAGTTGAACTGACCCGGAACCGGAGCATCGGGAAAGGCCCGCCGCGCCGGCGGGCCTTTTTCACCGGCCCATGGCATCGCAGAGCGCGGCGGCCGCGCGTCGATGATCCGGGGTACAGGGCATTTGCGGCAAGACACCGGGGCTGCCGTCGTAAACCACCTGGGTCACTTTCGTCCCGGCCGCCTCCAGTGCGGTCAGCATCTCGGGCGTCACGAGGGAGGGGTCGTGCCCGTTGTCCGCCGGATCCTCGGGGTGGCGCGGTGCGAACCACAACAAGTGCACGGGCCCGTTGGCCAGGCCGACGAGTTCGCGCATTCGCCGCATCCAGCACCCGCGCAAGACCCGCCGCACCTCGGACACCCTCAGCGGGTCGGTCTCGGCCAGCCTGGCCATCAGATGGCCGGTAAAGGCGATCTCGGTAAAGTCGACCTCGGGATAGAGCGCGCGCAGCGGCGAACACGGCGCGATGAACCGGTCGTTTCGGCGTGGATGCACCTTGTAGAACCGGTTGCTGAGGTTGACGGCCCCCATGATCTGAATGACCACGGCCGAGGCATCGTGGACGAGCGCGCGCACCGCGTGGTCGCGCAAGAACAGGTCCGGTCCGGCCATCTGTTGGCCCAGGTTCAGGCAAACTGTGCCGGTTTCCTGTTCCAGTAGCTCGGGGAAAGGATGTGGCACGTCCCGTGCGAAGGTCTCGCTGCCCCCAAGGCACGCGAGGTAGCCGCCGTCGGTAGGGCGCCACGGCCCCCGGAAATCCAACCGCGACAGACCATAGCTGCAAGTCGTCAGACACGCACCGGGCGCGTTTCTCATGTGAAGTGTCATTGGTCCCACCACCAGTTTTTCGTCTCACCGATGACGAAATTCTGCCGATTCCCTTTCCAAACGCTTAAGCCCTGCGATCGAACCCACATCGGCACGCCGGGGTTTCTGCAATGCGGCACCTTGAGCCGGACCGGAACGGCGCATAGGGTATGACCATCAACACTCACCAGGGATCGCGCGTATGGCTATTGAACGGATTGGCGTCGTCGGAGCCGGGCAGATGGGCAACGGAATCGCCCATGTCTGCGCAGTGGCCGGTTACGAAGTGCTGCTCAACGACATCAGCCAGGACGCCATCGACAAGGCCATATCCACGATCGAGCGCAACCTCGACCGCCAAGTCAGCCGCGAGCGCATCTCCGAAGCGGAAAAAGCCACGGCAATGGCTCGCATCAGCACCACGCAGACACTGACCGACCTTGGCCCCACGGACCTGATCATCGAGGCCGCCACCGAGCGCGAGACCGTCAAGCAGGAGATCTTCGACGCCCTCCTGCCACACCTGAAGCCCGAGACGATCCTGACCTCGAACACCTCTTCGATCTCGATCACGCGGCTGGCCAGCCGCACGGACCGGCCGGAACAGTTCATGGGGTTCCACTTCATGAACCCGGTGCCGGTGATGCAGCTGGTCGAACTGATCCGCGGGATCGCGACCGGCAAGGAAACCTTCGATGCCTGCTACGAGGTGGTCGCAAGGCTGGGCAAGACCGCCGCCACGGCCGAGGATTTCCCGGCCTTCATCGTCAACCGCATCCTGATGCCAATGATCAACGAGGCAGTCTACGCGCTTTACGAGGGCGTCGGCAGCGTCAGTTCCATCGACACCTCGCTCAAGCTGGGGGCAAACCATCCCATGGGGCCGCTGGAACTGGCCGATTTCATCGGGCTGGACACCTGCCTTGCGATCATGAACGTGCTGCACGATGGGCTTGCGGATACCAAGTATCGACCCTGCCCACTCTTGACGAAATACGTCGAGGCCGGGTGGCTGGGCCGCAAGACCCAACGTGGTTTTTACGACTATCGCGGGGACTCGCCGGTACCGACACGGTGAGGCTCAGCCCGGATCGCGATCCGGGTCCTCGCCCAAGGATATCGTGTGCTGGCGCAGCCATGACATGAAACCGCGCGGATCCTGGCCCTTTTCTGCGGCCATCTGTGGCGGGATGGGCTTGCCGATCACCGGGGCCTGCGGCTTGTCGAAGGCATGGACGACCTCGTGGATCAGCAGCCCCTGCCGCAGGGTGGGCGAAATATTCGCCGCCACCTGGTAGGCTCGTGAATTGGACCCAGGGAAATAGCAGGGCACGACGGTGGCCCCTGACCGGCGGATCATCTTGGCGGTGAAGACATTCCATTCGGCCTCAATCGCGCGACCGAACATGGTCTCGGCCTGGGCCACCACGCCTGACGGGAACAACGCAACCAGCCCATTCTTGTCCAGATGGTCCATGGCCCGCGCCCGCATCTGGATCATCTGTTTCTGGGCATCCGACTCGTGCGGAAACGGCACCGGAATCATGTAGCTGGCCGCACTTTCGTCGATTCCGGTCAGCAGCGCGCGCGTCAGGATGCGATAGTCGTTGCGCCGCCGCCCGACCACATCGGCCAACACCATGCCGTCGATCAGCCCGTGCGGGTGGTTCGCCACCAAGATGACCGGCCCGCTTTCGGGGATGCGGTCCAACTGGTGCTCGGGGGTCAGGATGTCGATCCCCATGACCTCCATCGTGGCCGGCCAAAAGGCCTGTCCCTTGGGGATGGCGCGACTCTCGAAACGGCGGATGCGGCGGATCACCTCGATCTTACCGGTACACCATTCCATGGTCCTGATGGCTTGGCGCAGCAGCGGAGAACCGAAGGTATCGGAATAGGTCAGGCTCCGCCGATCATAGACGCGTGATGGCCCGCGTCCCTGTGGCCCGTGCAGGTTTCTGGAAGACGTTTCCGTCAAGCGTGAAGTCCCCTCGTTCGAGATACGGACGGGGGTGTCAGTCCCCCTCGCCGAACTTGCCGGCCACGAGCGCCTGGAGCGCGTCCGCAAGGTCCTCGGCCTGCCTGCCCGTGGTCTCGACCTCAATAAAGGTTCCCTTGGAGGCTGCCAACATCAAAAGCCCCATGATGCTGTCACCGGCGGCGGACAGGCCATCCTTGATCACCTCGGCCTGGGCATCGAACTGTTCGACCGTCTCGGCGAACTTGGCAGCCGCCCTTGCGTGCAGCCCCTTGATGTTGACGATCTCAAGCTCGCGGTGCGCCATCGGCCTTCCCCACTCAGTCCAGACCCACGGAATGGCTGTTGATGTACTTGCGCCCCGCGGCCAGCGCATCCTCGACGGCAACGGGCACCGGCTTGCGGCGCGACTTGGCCAGCTTGACAAGCATGGGCAGGTTCGCGCCGTAAATGATGCGGCGGTTCTCGGGGTTGCAAGCGCGCAGCGACAAGTTCGAGGGTGAGCCGCCGAACATGTCGGTCACGATGACCACCCCGTCGCCTGTATCCACAGCGTCGGCGGCTGCGCAGATCTCGTCCTGCTTGGCAGAACGGTCAACTTCGGCCTCAATCGAAATGGCACGGATGCCAGGCTGGCGGCCCACGACGTGTTCGACGGCGGAAAGATATTCCGCCGCCAACCCCCCATGCGCCACAATCACGATTCCGATCACGTGTGCTTGTCCCGTTTGGCCGCGCCGCCGCCCCAGCGTTCCTGCTCCCCATGCCTCTTAGACACGTGCCACCCGGCCTCTGCAAGCCCCCGGGCCAGGGTTTCGGTCACGACGACCGACCTGTGTTGCCCGCCGGTACATCCAAACCCGATGGACAGATGCGATTTGCCTTCTTCACGGAACGCCGGCAACAGGTCCAGCATGAGGTCCTGCACGCGCTCGACGAATGGTGCAAAACGGACGTCGCCCTCGACATGGGCGCGCACGGGTGCGTCAAGACCGGTCATCTGGCGCAACTCCGGCTCCCAGTGCGGATTGCGCAGGAACCGGCAGTCGAACATCATGTCGATGCCCTTGGGCACGCCGCGCTTGTAGGAGAACGATTGAAACGTCACCCCCATGGCCCCGGCACGCCCGTCCGAGAAGCACTCGGACAGTGCCGCCTTTAGATCGTGGGGGCTGGTCTCTGTGGTGTCGATCAGGATGTCGGCGCGATCCCTTATCGGGGCAAGCAACTCGATCTCCTCGCGGATGCCCATGATCGCCGGGGCGTCGGGCACCAGTGGGTGGCGGCGTCGCGTTTCGGAATAGCGCCGCACCAGAACGTCCTCGCTGCAGTCGAGAAACAGCAGTTGAAGCGCCAGCCCATCGCGGCGTTCCAGCCAATCGACAAGGTCCTGAAGCCGCTCGATCGAGAAATCCCGGTTGCGGACATCCACACCGAGGGCCATCGGTCGGTCGCCGCCCGGCGCCTCGACAAGGCGACGCAGCATCGACATGGGAATGTTGTCTATGGCCTCGAACCCCAGGTCCTCAAGGATGTGGATCGCCGTCGCCCGCCCTGCACCAGACGGACCGGTCACGATAACCAGCCGTTGGCCGGGCGGCGGTGTCGTGCCGGGCCTGTCTGTCTGATGCGGCGCGATGTCCATGGGGCCTCCGGAACAGGTGGTCAATCCAACCTACCAAAATGGATATATTGCAGGATGGCGGCAGGAAAATAGTCGCGCGCGACCTTGTGAAAGCAAGGGAAATTCCGGCCGAGTAGCACGAAATGGCGCTGCGGCGGCAGGCGCAGCTCTTCCTCCTGGGTCATGTCGACGACCAGAGCCACGGGGACCGGCCCTGCCAGGTCGGCCCGCAGGAGACCCACGCCGCGGGCCTCGATACCAGCGGGGGCGCCCGCGGGGGCGCGGGCGATCACCTCTCCATTCTTGATGCTCAGGCAGGTGATATCATCGGTGACCAGTTGCGCGCCCAGCGCCAGCAAGGACAGGCCCATTGCGGACTTGCCGGACCCGGACGGCCCCGTGATGACAACGCCCCGGCCATCCACGGCAACGGTTGTGGCGTGCAGCTGACTGGAATCGCACGACACCTCCGGACTAGACCGGCAGGCCGACCACGAAGCGGGCGCCCAGCGGATCAGAGCCGACATCGGCATCGGTCGGACGGATGTTCTCGGCCCAGATCACGCCACCATGCGCCTCGACGATCTGCTTGGAAATGGCCAGCCCCAGGCCCGAGTTGTTGCCGAACTGCCCCTCGGGGCGTTCAGAATAGAACCGCTTGAATATTTTCGACAATGCCTCGTCGGGGATGCCCGGGCCGGTGTCCTCAACCACCACCAGGACGCGATTCTCGCGCTTGCGGGTCCAGACACGGATCGCGTCCCCCTCCTCGCAGAAGGATATGGCATTGGAGATGAGGTTGACGAAAACCTGGGCCAATCGCCCCTCCAGTCCCACCACCAGGATCGGTTGCTGCGGCAGGTCGGTGATGAAATCCACGCCCTTCTGTTCGGCCTCGTTGCCAAGGAACTCTGTGAGGTTCGACAACGTTTTCAGCAAGTCGAACTCCTCTTCGTCGTCCTTGACGAGTTCGGTGTCCAGCCGCGACGCGTTGGAAATATCACTGACCAGCCGGTCGAGCCGCCGCACGTCATGTTCCAGCACCTCCAGCATCCGCTCGCGCTGGTCATCGCGCTTGGCCACGCGCAGGGTGCCAACGGCCGAACGCATCGAGGCCAGCGGGTTCTTGATCTCGTGCGCCACGTCTGCGGCGAATTGCTCGTTGCCCTCGATCCGCTGGGTCAGGGCCGCGACCATGCCGCGCAGGGCCCCGGACAGACGGCCAATCTCGTCGGGTCGCCCGGTCAGATCGGGAATGCGGATGCGTTCGGGGGCGACCTTGCGGGCGTTCTTGTCACGGCCCAGTTCCGCGGCCTCGGCCAGGTCGGACAGGGGGTTGGCGATGGTCGAGGCCAGCACGAGGCTAAGCGCGATGGAAACGATCGCCCCGATCACGAACATCTGCAAAAGCTGCTCGCGGTCGCGGCTCACCAGCGCGTTCAGCTCGCCCGGGGCCGAGACGACGGCAATCACCCCAACGGGCTGATCCCCCTGCATGACGGGCGTCGAGACAGTGAAGAAGGCACGCCCCTCGGAGTCCTGCCGTGTCTCGAACTGTGTGCCGGTCGCGATCGTCTGCTGGACGGAGCGCCCGAAATCCAGCACGGGGTCAACCGGCATTGCCGCGGGATCACCGTCGCGCAGGACGGACGAGAACCAGTTGAACACCCCGTTCAGGAAATCCGTGATCAGGGTGCCGTGCCCCTCGAGTTCCAGCCCGGGGACCGGCATATCGCCGTTGGTGGGATCGGACCAGCTGGAGACAAGAACGCCCTGCCGATCAAAGAGGTAGACATCGACACCGCCGCGCAGGTCCAGGCCCTCAAGCGTTGTCTGTGCCTCTATACCGTCGCCGGTGACGAGGTTGACCGGCGCACCCAGCGGCAGTTGCGCCTCGAAGACATCGGCGATCAGCTCGGCCTCGTTGACAAGGGAAGAGCCGCGCTGAAAAGCGAGGTTGTCGCGCGAAGGGCTGAGGTACAGCACCCCTGCGACCAGAACGATCAGACCCATAAGATTGAAGGTGATGATCTTGCGTGCCAGCGGCGATTTGTTGAGTTGCAGAAACCCGCGCCGGGCGCGGCGCTTCTGAAGGTCAGTGTCGTCGGGGCGTGGCGCGATCCAGTCATCCCCCAACACGACGGATTCGTGCTGCTCGGCGGCTCGCCGGACAGATTTCAGGTCACGAACGTCGATCTTGGGGGTTGTCGTCATCCCTTATTCTTCGTTGTAGCGATAGCCGATCCCGTAGAGCGTCTCGATCGCGGAAAACTCGTCGTCGACCTGGCGCATCTTCTTGCGCAGGCGCTTGATGTGGCTGTCGATGGTGCGGTCATCGACATAGACCTGGTCGTCATAGGCTACGTCCATCAGTTGGTCGCGCGACTTGACGAAGCCGGGCCGCTGGGCAAGCGCCTCGAGCAAAAGGAACTCGGTCACGGTCAGCGATACGGCGCGCCCCTTCCAGGTGACGGCGTGGCGCAACGGGTCCATGCTCAACTCGCCGCGCACCATGAGCTTTTGGTCCTCGCTCTCTTCGACAAGCTCGCCCGAGATCGCGTCCTGGCGACGCAGCAACGCCCGTATGCGTTCCACCAGAAGACGTTGGCTAAAGGGTTTCTTGACATAGTCATCCGCGCCCATGCGCAGCCCCAGGACCTCGTCGATCTCGTCGTCCTTGGATGTCAGGAAAATCACCGGCATGCTGGTTTTCTGTCGCAGGCGCTGCAACAGGTCCATGCCGTCCATGCGCGGCATCTTTATGTCCAGCACGGCCAGTTCCGGCATCTTCTTGTTGAACGCATCCAGTGCCGCCTGGCCGTCGTTATAGGTCTCGACCTCGAAGCCCTCGGCCTCGAGTGTCATGGATACCGAAGTCAGAATATTGCGGTCGTCATCAACAAGCGCGATGCGTGACATGTCACTGCCCCTTCCTACTGCTCAATTTTTGCCTGTGTTTTTTGATATTTTTGCCCTGACAGGACGGTGCGAATCAATCCCAATCTGCACGGGCGCCCCGCGCTTGCATCCGTTTTGCCCCCAAAAACGATAATCAATGGCTAAAATGCCTCACTTTGCCAACCGCCGGTGCGGCGCGGCCGGCGAGGCACCGCCATGGTGGCGCTAACTGATACCTGATTGCGCTAATGATTGCGCTAACTGTGACATCCCCACCTGTTCATGAGCAAAATCAGCGTGTTAATTGAGCACCATCAGGGGCACGTTCGCCCCGCAATCACGGAGCGAGAGAGACATGGACCATGGAACGGTCAATCCGACGATGAAGCTGCAGGATCAGGGGATCAGCGGGCTTGGTCATGTCTATTACAACCTCGTCGAGCCCGAGCTCGTCGAGGCCGCGGTCGCGCGCGGCGAGGGCACGCTGGGCAAGGGCGGCGCCTTCCTGACCACCACGGGCGAGTTCACGGGGCGTTCGCCCAAGGACAAGCACGTCGTCCGCACCCCCAGCACCGAGGACACCATCTGGTGGGATAACAATGCCCAGATGGAGGCCGATGCCTTCGACCGGCTCTACGAGGATATGACCGCTCACATGAAGGGGCGCGACTACTTCGTCGAGGATCTCTTTGGCGGGGCCGATCCGGCGCATCGGCTAGACGTCCGCGTTGTCACCGAACTGGCTTGGCACAGCTTGTTCATCCGTCATCTCCTGCGGCGCCCCGAGGTGTCGGAACTTGATGGCTTCAGCCCCGACTTCACGATTATCAATTGTCCCACGTTCCATGCCGACCCCGAACGTCACGGCTGCCGCAGCGAAACGGTGATCGCGATGAATTTCGACCGCAAGCTGATCCTGATCGGGGGCACCGAATACGGGGGCGAGAACAAGAAATCCGTCTTCACGCTTCTCAACTACATCCTTCCGGAAACGGGCATCATGCCAATGCATTGCTCCGCCAATCACGCCAAGGGCAACCCGGTGGACGCCGCCGTTTTCTTCGGCTTGTCGGGCACGGGCAAGACGACCCTCTCGGCCGATCCCAACCGGGTGCTGATCGGTGATGACGAACACGGCTGGTCGGACCGCGGCATCTTCAACTTCGAGGGCGGCTGCTATGCCAAGACCATCGGCCTCGACCCCGAGGCCGAGCCCGAGATATACGCCACCACCGAGATGCCCGGAACCGTGATCGAGAACATGGTCTTCGATCCCGAAACGCTCGAGTTGGACTTCGAGGATGACAGCCTGACGGCCAACATGCGTTGCGCCTACCCGCTGCACTACATCGACAACGCCAGCGACACGGGCCTTGGCGGGCATCCCAAGAACATCGTCATGCTGACCTGTGACGCCTTCGGCGTGCTGCCGCCCATCGCGCGGCTGACCCCGGCCCAGGCCATGTATCATTTCCTGTCGGGCTTCACCTCCAAGGTGGCCGGGACCGAGCGTGGCGTCACCGAGCCAGAGCCGACCTTTTCCACCTGTTTCGGCGCGCCTTTCATACCGCGCCGGCCCGAGGTCTACGGCGAATTGCTGCGCCAGAAGATCGCCAGCCACGGCGCCACCTGCTGGCTGGTCAACACCGGCTGGACCGGTGGCGCCTATGGCACTGGCAACCGAATGCCGATCAAGGCTACACGTGCCCTGCTGACCGCGGCCCTGGACGGGTCCCTGGTGGAGGGCAGTTTCCGAAAGGACCCCTACTTCGGCTTCGACGTGCCGTTGACCTGCACTGGGGTGGACAACCGGCTACTGACCCCGCGTGACACCTGGGCCGACCCCGCAGCCTACGACGCGCAGGCCGAGCGGCTGGTCGAGATGTTCGCTGAGAACTTCACCCAGTACGCGCCCTACATCAACGATGACGTGAAAGCCGCCGCGATCGGGTAAAGTCCTGAATTGCATTGTCATTATGCCCCGCGGGACGTCGAACCGCGGGGCTTTCCCGTGTGTGGACGCCTGTCACATGAGGCCGCGCCGGATCAGGTTCAGCCCGGCCAGCATCAGCACCAGAAGCGTCACCCGGCGAAATGTCGCCTGGTCGATCCGGTCCTGAACCCGGAACCCGGCCCACATCCCGATCGCCGCCGGAACCACCAGAAGCGCCGAAAGCCCAACGGTTCCACGGTTCAGGACCCCCGATTGCACGTGGCCCAGCAGAAGCATGACCGACCCCAGCCCGTAGATGACCCCCTGCACGACGATCTGCCGCGCCTTGGGCGTCTCTATGGCCACCAGATAAAGCACCGTCGGCGGCCCCCATGTGCCAGCCAGCCCGCCCAGTGACCCCGACAACAACCCCGCGATGACCGCGCCAAGTGTCCGCCGCCCCTCGGGAATCACCAGCCGCAGGCCCAGCAGCTGGATGCCGCACAGCACCACCACCGGCACGCCAAGCACCAGGAACATGGTGTTCGACGGGATCACCGTCAGGAACTGCGCTGAAATCAGGATCATGCCGCAAACCAGCACCAAGTATAGCCAGAAGTCGCGCATGGCCTGAAGCGCCTCGCGCGGGCCAGACCGGAGCACCTGCAGGGCATTGGACAGTACGATGGGGAGAATCAGCGCGGCCACAGCCAGGCGCGGTTCCAACAGTGACCCCAGACCCGATACCATGATCAGCGGCATGGCAAAGCCCACCGCCCCCTTCACCACCCCGGCCAGAAGGGTGATGGCCAGGATCGAGGCCAGGAGGCCCATGCTGTCGATGCTTGCTACGATATTCATGCCCCTGCTTTACCCCGCGAGACATCCGGCCGCAGCCCAAAAAGCGCCGCGACATTTTCTTCACGTTTTTACGGCCTATCTCGCATCAATATTGCGCCGCATACGCAAAGGCGTTATTGCTGCGCCTGCAAAAAGAGGAATCGCCATGCCCCGGGACAGACACGATACGAGCCCCATTCTGAATGATCTTCTTAGCCTGACGAGGGCCGCCCTCCCGCCCTTGGAGGCGCTTCAGGAAACCGCCACAGCCTCGGTGCGGGCCATGGTCACCGCGGGCGAGCGTGTCTCGGGCACGCTGCTGGAGCAGAACCAGACCGCCGCCCACGGGCTGGCTTGGGTGGCCACATATGTGGAAGCCCTGCGCCAGATGCAGGGCTGGGCCGACCGCCTGCACTCCGACGGCAAGTTCGGCGAAATCGAGCAACTGCTGCACCAGATCGCCTTCGGCGAATACCTCTGTCAGCTCCATGGCGGCATCCCCATGAGCCAGGGCGAAATCATCCGCCTGCAGGATCTTGGCCTGAGCCCGGAGCAGATGGGCATGATGATGACACCCGAGGTGATGACCCTGACAAAGTCAGCCAACAGCCAAGCCGCCCGGACGCGGCTCGTGGAGTTGATGCAGGAACAATCCGCACATGTCACCGTGGGCGCCGCAGGCCTGGACGACGAGTTGGAGATGATCCGCGAACAATTCCGCCGCTACACGGTGGACCGGATCGACCCCCATGCCCATGACTGGCACCTCAAGGACGAGCTGATCCCGATGGAGGTCATCGAGGAGCTGGCCGAGATGGGTGTTTTCGGTCTGACAATCCCCGAGGAGCTGGGAGGCTTGGGCCTGCCGAAGGCGGCCATGGCCGTGGTCTCGGAGGAACTCAGCCGCGGCTACATCGGCGTCGGCAGCCTCGGCACGCGCTCCGAGATCGCGGCCGAACTGATCCTCTGCGGCGGCACCGAGGACCAGAAGGCGCAGTGGCTGCCCAAGATTGCCACGGCCGAAATCCTGCCCACGGCCGTATTCACCGAACCCAACACCGGGTCCGACCTCGGGGCGCTGCGCACCCGCGCCGTCAAGACCGGTGAGGACTACGAAATCACGGGAAACAAGACCTGGATCACCCATGCCTCGCGCACCCATGTCATGACCCTGCTGGCGCGCACCGATCCTGAAAGCGCCGATCACCGCGGCCTGTCGATGTTCCTGGCCGAGAAGACGCCCGGGACGGACGAGACCCCCTTCCCGACCGAAGGCATGACCGGTGGCGAAATCGAGGTTCTGGGTTATCGCGGCATGAAGGAATACGAAATCGGGTTCGACCAGTTCAAGGTTAAGGGCGAGAACCTTCTTGGCGGCGAGGAGGGCAAGGGGTTCAAGCAACTGATGCAGACCTTCGAATCCGCCCGCATCCAGACCGCCGCCCGCGCCGTGGGCGTGGCGCAATCGGCGCTGGACACCTCGATGCAATACGCCCAGGACCGCAAACAGTTCGGCAAGCCCCTGATCGCCTTTCCCCGTGTCGCGGGCAAACTGGCGATGATGGCAGTCGAGATCATGGTGGCACGCCAACTGACCTATTTCTCGGCCAACGAGAAGGACAACGAGCGCCGCTGCGATCTGGAAGCCGGGATGGCCAAGCTGCTGGGCGCACGCGTGGCCTGGGCGGCAGCCGACAACGGCTTGCAAATCCACGGCGGCAACGGCTTCGCGCTGGAATACGCGATCAGCCGTATCCTCTGCGATGCCCGCATCCTGAACATCTTCGAGGGTGCCGCCGAGATCCAGGCGCAGGTCATTGCCCGCCGTCTATTGGGATGACGACATGCCAGACGGTCCGGCGTTGCGCCACGATACAGGGACAGGTCATCGCACGACGTCCGTGTGACTAGTCCCCCGGCTCGGGCGGGATGTCGATCCCGTCCAGCCACGGCTTGATATCCAGCACGGGTGTGCCATCGAAGGCATCGGTCGCGTCTACGCCGATTTCCCCTGTTTCGTGATCCAGTGACGTGATGCGGACCGCCTCGATGGCAATGGGATTGGGCCGCACGGGGCTACGCAGGGCAAAGGTTCCGCGCGGCTCCTCGGCGTGGCGCGGCGCTTGAACGATCAGGTCGCGCCGGGACTTGTCGAACCACAGGATCAGCCAGATCGCCTGGCCGACGGTCAACCCCCGCAGCCCCGCACGATAGGGCGCTTCCAGCACCACGCGCCCGGCACCGCCGCCTTGCGCCCGCGATTGGCGCAGGTTCCTGGGTGCTCGGCCTGGCGCCCAGCCCGTGTGCAAGGTGCCGATGAAGATGACCCCGTCCCGCGTGTGCGCAGCCGGGTCGAAGCCCAAGGACTGTTCCCCGTCTCGGGGTGGCTTCGTCATGATGCAGGTCTCTGCAGCGAGACAGATCGCTGAAAGGCGGTTTCACGATGCATCATGGCCTCCTTCGCCGACACTTTACCAACCCTGAAGTTGCCATACGACCCCTGACAGTTGAAACCTATGCCGCCCGCCGCAGCAGGTCCAGCAGTCGCGCGCGGGCCTCCGGCACGGGCTTGTCGCCCAGCGCCGGCGCCAACCGATGGTGCAGGAAATGGCCTGTCACCTCGAGCCCGTCGAGGATGTCGGCGGGCGTCGCGTCGCCCTGCCGCAGCAGGATCGGCGGCAGCGGCAACAGCCTGTCGGCCCAGTCACCCGCACCTTTGGCCGATACCGCCCGGCCCGATCGCGGTGAAATGTAGACCAGAGACTCGCCCGCACCCGTCACCGCGCAAGTCGACAGGTCTAGTCCGAAGCCCATTTCATCGAGCAGGGCCAGTTCCCAGCGCAGGTAACCCAGCGGCCACAGGTCATCCTGCCCCAGCAGGTCCAGCAACTGGACGCTGCGATGATAGAGCGGCGGATGCGCCTCGCGTTCCGGCAACACGAAACACAACAGACCCGTCACCGCGTTCAGCCCGGCCAGCGCCATGCGCCCGCCCAGGATCTGCGCCGCGCGGCTGCGAATGGGTTCGACGGTGAAGGTGCCCAGGTGATCCTCCAGCCGGGCCTTCCAGGTCAGGTCCAGCTGCGCACCCGGTTGCAGAATCGGGGACAACCTGCGCCCCGTCCCGCCTCGCACGACCCCCGCGGCCCTACCATGCCCCTCGGTGAACACATCGAGGATCACTGCGTTTTCGCCATGCTTGCGGACCCGCAGAACCGCCCCGTCTTCGCGCCATTCGATCATCCCCGCATCAAGCGGGATGGCGAGGCGCCATGCAAGCGTTCCCGGATCAAGACTGTCTCGGCCGCATTCGCTACTCCAACCCGGGCTCGTCCAGCAGGTGCCGGCCGGCGCGGTCCTCGACCTCGATGATCCAGACATCGGGGTCGAACCGGGCCTGCCTGGCCAGCGCGGCGTCGACTTCCGGTTCCTCGCCCTCGGTCAGCACGATCCACCGCCGATCGCCACTCATCAGGTCTACGGACCTTTGATAGGCCACGGCCCGCCCGTCCAGCGGGTTCAGCTTGACCAGAACCGCACCCGCCGTCATGTCGCCCTTGCGCACGACGAAAGCAGGGATATCGACCAGGCGCAGCCGGGTCAGGTAGGCCGAGACCCAGACATCCGTCGTAAGGCGCATCAGTTTCCGTCCCGAAAATCCAGCCCCATCTGGGAATAGCGTTCGGCCTCCTCCAGCCAGTTCGGGCGCACCTTCACCTGCAGGAACAGGTGAATCTTGCGACCAAGGAAGTCTTCCAGTTCTTCGCGGGCGGCCTTGCCCACCGCCTTGATCGTCTCGCCCTTCTTGCCGAGAACGATTCCCTTGTGCCCGTCGCGTATCACGTAGACCACCTGGTCGACCCGGGCCGAGCCATCCGGACGCTCTTCCCAGCTCTCGGTCTCGACGGTCAGTTGGTAGGGCAGTTCCTGGTGCAGGCGCAACATCAGCTTTTCGCGCGTCATCTCGGCGGCGATCATGCGCAGCGGCAAATCGGCGATCTGGTCTTCGGGGTAGAGCCACGGCCCCTCGGGCATCTGGTCGGCAAGCCAACGGCGCAGATCGTCGCAGCCATGCCCCTTTTCCGCCGAGACCATGAAGGTTTCCGCGAAGGGATAGCTGTCGTTAATCTTCTTGGTCAGAGCCAGCAAGGCGGGCGCCTCTACCCGGTCGATCTTGTTGATCGCCAGCGCCACCTTGCGGCCCTCGCCCACCTGCTCGAGCTGTTCGAGGATCGCTTCGACGCCTTCGGTCACGCCACGATGGGCCTCGACCAGAAGGACGATCACGTCTGAATCGGCGGCGCCCCCCCAGGCTGCGGTGACCATGGCCCGGTCCAGCCGCCGGCGCGGGCGGAACAGGCCCGGCGTATCCACAAGGACCATCTGGGCATCGCCTTCCAGTGCCACCCCCCGGATGCGCGCCCGCGTCGTCTGCACTTTATGCGTGACGATCGACACCTTGGCCCCCACCATCCGGTTTGTCAGGGTGGACTTGCCCGAGTTGGGTTCTCCGATCAGGGCGACAAATCCGGCGCGTTGGGTCATTCTTGGTTGCCTCCCTGGAAAACGCTGTAAGACTGGGTTGTTGCGCTCCTTATTCCGGAATTACCTCAACTGGTAGCAAAAATATGGAAGTCATTGCAGTACTGGCTTTGCTTGCGGTGTTTGCCTTCGCCGCAAGATCTAAGAAAACACGTCGGGGAGCCTCCCCCGGGCCGCGCCCGCAGTCTGGCCCGTTGGTCAACCGCAAGCCAGCCCCGCCTCGGCCCGGAGACTACAAGGAGCCGCAGACCGCTCGAAAGCTCAAGGGCAAGTGCTGGGTTATCGACGGGGACACGATCGTAATCGAAAGAGTGCATATTCGCATCGCAGGCATCGATGCCCCGGAACTAAACCATCCTTGGGGTCGAAATTCCAAGTCCGCGCTGATCAAGCTCTGCAAAGGTCAAGTCATAACCGCGGAACTACACCCGGAAAGCACCTATGATCGGGCTGTAGGAACGTGCCTTTTACCCGACGGACAAGATCTGGCAGCGGAGCTTGTAAAGATGGGTCTGGCAATTGATTGGCCAAAATTTTCAGGTGGAAAGTACAGTCACCTTGAGCCGGCTGGTATCCGCAAAAAGTTGTGGCGTGCCGATGCCAAACAAAAAGGTCGGTATGACGCCCGGCGTCATGGCTAACTCAGCTATTCTGCCTCAATGCGGTCCAGCAAAGCCTGGGCAGAGGCGTGTTCGGCATGGCGCTTGGACCCGGCGGTCGCCCGGGCGCTCTGACCGCTTTCCAGGGTCACTTGAATCGTGAATTTCGGCGCGTGATCGGGACCAGAGCGCGCGCATTCCTCGTAGACAGGCGGTTGCTGGCCACGCGCCTGGGCCCATTCCTGAAGCGCTGTCTTGGCGTCGCGGGCATCGGCCTTGACCGTGGTGATGCGGTTGCCCCACAGCGCGACGATACGCACCCGCGCCGCCTCGAACCCCGCATCCAGGTAGATGGCGGCGATCACTGCTTCCATGGCGTCGCCCAGCAGGGCCTCCTTGCGGCGACCACCCGATTTCATCTCGGACCGGCCCAGTTTCAGCACCGCGCCCAGGTCGATCTCGCGGGCAACGGCGGCGCAGGCCTCCTTGCGCACCAGCGCGTTGTAGCGCGGGGCCAGTTGCCCCTCGGCCGCAGCCGGGTCAGCCTCCAGCAGCGCCTCGGCCATGACCAGCCCCAGCACCCTGTCGCCGAGAAACTCCAGCCGCTGGTTGTCATCGCGGTGGACGCTCGACATGGAAGGATGGGTCACCGCGCGTATCAGCAACTCGGGCCGGGTGAAGCGATGGCCGAGCCTGCCCTGGAACGCCCTGAGCTCGCTCGAAAGTTTCAATCTATCGCCTTGAAATAGCGGTCTGAACGCCAGGTCCAGAAGGCCAGCATGGATCTCCCGGCAGACGAGAACACGATTCGGTCAGCGCGCCCCACGATATCTTCGTAGGGGACGAACCCGACGCCCCGTGCCGCCTGCGGCACCCGGCTGTCCGAGGAATTGTCACGGTTGTCGCCCATGAAGAAATACTGCCCCTCGGGCACGGTGAAGACGCCGGTGTTGTCCAGCGCCCGTGGCCCGATGTTGAGAACCGAATGCGTGACGCCGTTGGGCAGTTCCTCGGTGAAGCGCTGTTTCTGACACTCGGACCCCAGCCCCGCCGCGCCGTTCATGCACTGGGGCAGCAGGCCACTGGGACCCTGGCGTTCCATGGTCTCGATGAAAAAGCCGTCGGGGCTCTGATCGGCGGCTTCACCGTTGATGTGGACCACCCCGTTGCGCATCTGGATGCGGTCCCCTGGCAGCCCGATCACCCGCTTGATGAAATCGCGGCCTGTCACCGGATGGCGAAAGACGACCACGTCACCGCGTTCGGGCTCGGACCCGAACAACCGGTCGTTTCCGCCTTCGAAAACACCGCAGAAATCATCCGCGCCGACATCTATGCCGAAGCGCGGTATCCGGATCGAGGGGCAAGAGGCATAGGAATAACCGTAAGCCATCTTGTTGACGAAAAGGAAATCCCCGATCAACAGCGTGTCCTTCATGGACCCGGACGGAATCCAGAACGGCTGGAAGAAAAAGGTCCGGAAGACCCCGGCGATGAGCAAGGCATAGACGACCGTCTTGACGGTTTCCTTGACAGTGTGCAGCAGGCCGGCGCTTTCGGACATTGGCTGGAATTCCCTTTGAAAGACCGCTGCTTCATGGGGCGGGGGAACGCTCGAGTCAACCTGTCAGTCCGGGGCGGTCAGGGGCCGCGCCTCGATCAGCACGAAGGCCTGCGCCCAGGGGTGATCGTCGGTCAGGGTGACGTGGATGATGGCCTCGTGGCCCTCTGGTGTCATTTCCGCCAACCTGTCCCGGGCCCAGCCGGTGACGGCCATTACGGGCTGGCCCGTCGCAACGTTGCTCACGGCCATGTCCTTCCAGGCGATTCCCATGCGCAGCCCTGTCCCCAGCGCCTTGGAACAGGCCTCTTTCGCAGCCCAGCGTTTCGCATATGTTCCCGCGATATCTGCCCGGCGCTCGGCCTTGGCCTGCTCCACCTCGGTGAAGACACGGTTGCGGAACCGGTCGCCGAAGCGATCGAGCGTGCCCTGGACGCGCTCGATGTTGGCAAGGTCGGTGCCGATGCCAAGGATCATGCCGCGCCCCCCGGGTCCGCCTCTGTCAGCAGGTCGTAGACGACGATCCCCTCGGCCCCACTCGTACAGAGTGCCGCGAGGCGCGCACCCAGCGCCCGGTGGCGGGCATCTGCGGCATAGCGGTCCAGCGCGGCGCGGTCGGCCAGGACACAGATGAACCCATGGGGGTAATCCGGCGACTTGCCTTCGGCGTCCAGGTTCGGACCATGGGTGAAACCCTTGAACCCCTCGATCAAGCCGACAAGCGCCTGCAGCCCCTCCATCACCGCCGTCAGGGCCGCGGGATCGGCATCCTCGCGCAGGCGCAGCATGACGCAGTGGCGGATCATGGCCATCAGACCTCCGGCCGCAGGGTGAAGATCCGCAGGCTGGCTGCGCCAAACAGAAGCCCGAAGGCCAGTTCGAACCAGCGCCGCATCCTGGCATAGGCGCATGGCCTTGGGATTGGTCAGGTGGATCAGAAGACCCTTGGCGAAGAAGCGGTGGCGCGGCACCGCTCCCAACTCTGCGGAGCGGTTGCGCCAGGCAGAGCGCAGGGATTTCACAGCCAGGTAGAGAAGATAGGCGGCGCCAGCGTAGCGCAGCGCCTCGAAGGCCCAGGCGTTGGCTCTCATGACCGCCGAGAAACCCAGCGCCGCGGCGATCCCCCAGCAGGCCGAACCGGTCACAATGCCCAGCGCCACAGCCATCCCCGACGTGCGGCCATACCGCATCGAGGTGCCCGATATCGCCAGCGTTGCCGGGCCGGGGCTGCCTGCGGCCAGCATCCAGCCCAGCAAAATCACCGGCAAGGGGATCAGAAGATCAGTCATCGCCGCACCTCGTCCATCAGGCGGCGCATCTCACGAATTGCCGGGTCCAGCCCCATGAAGATCGCCTCGGCGATGATGAAATGACCAATATTCAGCTCCTTGACCTCAGGGAATGCCGCGATCGGCTGCACGGTATCGAACGTCAGTCCGTGGCCCGCGTGAACCTCGAGCCCCAGAGAATGTGTGAAGGCGGACATCTCGCGCAGGGAGTCCAGTTCTCGGTCGCGGTCGTCGGCGCGACCTTCGGCCTGCGCATCGCAATAGGCTCCGGTATGCAGTTCGACAACCTGCGCGCCGATACGGTGCGCTGCTTCGATCTGGCGTGCGTCTGCGGCGATGAATATGGACACGCGGCACCCGGCCTCGCGCAGCGGCGCGATGAAATGCGCCAGCCGGTTCTCCTCGCGCGCAACTTCGAGCCCGCCCTCGGTGGTGCGTTCCTCGCGCTTCTCGGGGACGATGCAGACAGCATGGGGCCGGTGTCGCAGGGCGATGCGCTGCATTTCCTCGGTTGCCGCCATCTCGAAATTGAGCGGGGCCTCAAGCGCCTCGGTCAGCGCCTCGATGTCGCGGTCCGAGATGTGGCGCCGGTCCTCGCGAAGATGCGCGGTGATCCCGTCGGCGCCGGCCGCCTCGGCCAGCTTGGCAGCGCGCACCGGGTCGGGATAGGCCCCGCCCCGGGCGTTGCGCACGGTGGCCACATGGTCGATGTTCACGCCCAGACGCAAGTCGTGCATCCCTGTTCTCCATTTTTCTGCCGCGCGAGGCTAGCGCCACGCCGCCGCAGGTGAAAGCCGGCTTGCATGACAAATCCTGAATTGGTCCATCACGGGCCATGCGGCGGCCCCTTGCCCGTGTCCGGCCCGGCGGGCGGCTGCTTGAGCTTGCGCAGCTTGGCCTTGAGCAACTTGCGCCGCCTGTTCTGATAGGCATGGATCACTCGCACGGCCAGATAATAACAGATCGTCGCCGTGATGACGCCGGGAATGATCGAACCGATCATGAAAGGAAAGAAGGTCGTCTGGTAAAAGGCCTGAAGACCCTCCCATTGCATCTCCTCGGGCGAGAACAGTGCGCGCAAATTGTGCCAGATGTCGGTCCAGGCGGCAGAAATCTCGGCGTTGATATCCAGCCGTCCCGGCGCCTGCCCCAGCAGCATGTGCCCGAACCACAGCGAGGTGGCCGCGATCGGGATGTAGGTCAGCGGGTTCCCGAAAAAGGTCGCCAGCAGTGCAGCGACAAGGTTGCCCCGCATCAACCCGGCCAGAAAGACCGAGATGAAGAAGTGCAGCCCGAAGAAGGGGGTGAAGGTCACGAAGACCCCGGCCCAGATGCCACGCCCGATCTTCTCGGGGGTGTCGGGCAGCCGGCGCACACGGTACTGAACATAACGCGCCGCCCGTCCCCAACCGCCGCGCGGCCAGAAGAGCTCGAAGATGATCCGCCAGATCGGGCGTCTGTCCCTGCGTCTGAAGACCACCTGTCGCGTTCCCGTCCTAATCCTGGCGTTCGACCGCCCCCGCCCTCGCGGGGTCGCGGTGACGGCTGATCGCCGAGACGTGGCTCTCCGCCTCAAGCGCCGTCATGATCCTGTGCATATGTTCCACGTCGCGCAGGTCAACCTCGATCAGCAACCTGTAGTAGTCCGGTTTGCGGTCAATGAAGACAAGGTCCGAAATGTTCGCGTCCTGCTCGCCGATCAGCGTGCAGATGCGGCCCAGGACGCCGGCGTCGTTGGTGATGGTCAGGTCCATGGTGACCGTGTTGCCAGGCCGGTGCGTGCCCTCGGCCCAGTGCAGGTCGACCCAACGGTCGGGCTGGTCTTCGTACTGGGCCAGGACGTCACAATCTATGGCATGCACGACAACGCCCTGACCACGCTGGGTGATCCCCACGATCCGTTCGCCCGGCACCGGCTGGCAGCACTGAGCGCGACGCAAGGACTGGTCGGCGGCCAGGCCCACGACGGCGCGGCGCGGCTCGATCTCGGGGCCGTCGGCCTCGGCCAGTTCTGGATAAATGGCGCGGACCACCTCGCGGCTGGTCAAGTGGGCGCTGCCAAGCTGTTCCAGCAAGTCCTCGGTCTTGGCCAGCCCCATCGCCTTGGCGGCGGTGCGCAGGGCCTTGTCGGTGGCTTTCTTGCCGATATTCTCGAAGGCCACGCGAGCCAATTCCCGGCCCAGCCGGATGAACCGCTCGCGGTCCTCTTCGCGCAGGGCACGGCGGATGGCGGTCTTGGCTCGGCCAGTCACGGCGATATCCACCCAGGTCACCTGAGGACTCTGACCCTCGGCAGTGATGATCTCGACAGACTGTCCGTTCTTGAGACGTGTCCAAAGCGGCACGCGCAGCCCGTCCACCTTGGCGCCCACGGTGGCATGACCGATCCGGGTATGTATGGCATAGGCGAAGTCGATCGGTGTCGCCCCGCGCGGCAGCTTGATCACATCGCCCTTGGGCGTGAAGCAGAAGACCTGATCCTGGTACATCTCCAGCTTGACGAAATCGAGGAATTCGTCGTGGTCATGCCCCTCGTCCAGGCGTTCGGTCATGGAGGCGATCCAGCGCGCTGGATCGACCGCAAAGCGGTTCTCTACCCGTTCGCCATCGCGATAGGACCAATGTGCGGCGACGCCGGTCTCGGCAACCTCGTGCATCTCGCGGGTGCGAATCTGCACCTCGACACGTTTGCCGTCGCGCCCTGAGACAGTGGTGTGAATGGAACGGTAGCCGTTCGACTTGGGCTGGCTGATATAGTCCTTGAACCGGCCGGGCACCGCGCGCCAGCGCTGGTGGATGACGCCCAGAACGGCATAGCAGTCGGCCTCGGTCCCGGTTATGATGCGAAAGCCGTAAATGTCGGAGAGGCGCGAGAAGCCCTGGTCCTTTTCCTGCATCTTGCGCCAGATCGAATAGGGCTTCTTTGCACGGCCATAGACCTCGGCCACCAGGCCCGCGCGGTCCAGCTCGGTTTCCATGTCGGTGGTGATCTTCTCGATCACGTCACCTGTTTCGCGTTGCAGCGTGATGAAGCGGCGGATGATGGAATTGCGCGCCTCGGGATTGAGTACGCGAAAGGCCAGGTCCTCCAGTTCCTCGCGCATCCATTGCATCCCCATGCGGCCCGCGAGCGGGGCATATATATCCATCGTCTCGCGCGCCTTCTGGACCTGCTTGTCCGGACGCATGGACTTGATGGTGCGCATGTTGTGCAGCCGGTCGGCCAGCTTGACCAGTGTCACCCGTAGATCGCGAGAGGTGGCCATGAACAGCTTGCGGAAGTTTTCGGCCTGCTTCGAGGCCGCATCCGTAAGCTGCAGGTTGGTCAGCTTGGTGACGCCCTCGACAAGATCTGCGATTTCACGCCCGAAGCGTTGCTCTACGGTCGAAAAACTGGCCTTGGTGTCCTCGATGGTGTCATGCAGCAGGGCCGTGACGAGGGTGCCGTCGTCCATCTGCTGCTCGGCCAGGATGCCCGCCACGGCAACCGGATGGGTGAAGTAGGGCTCGCCAGAATGACGGAACTGCCCGTCATGCATCTCCGCCCCGAAGGCGAAGGCATCACGGATCAGATCCTCGTTGGTCTTGGGGTTATAGGTTCGGACCAGCCCGATCAGGTCATCTGCCGCGATCATGCCCGGTCCGTGTCCGCCCTTACTTCTGGCCCTGGGCTTCCATCAGGGCGCGCAGGAGCTTTTCCTCGCTCATGTCGTCCTCGACGGGGGCGTCGGCCTGTTCGCTGCCGCCACCCATGAGGATCGCCATCGAATCTTCTTCGGGCTCATCGATCTCGATCTGGGTCTGGTTCGACTCGATCAGGCGCTCGCGCAGGTCATCGGCCTGCTGCGTCTCGTCTGCGATCTCGCGCAGAGACACGACCGGGTTCTTGTCGTTGTCGCGGTCCACGGTGACGGGGGACCCGGCCGAAATCTCGCGTGCCCGGTGCGCGGCAAGCATCACCAGCTCGAAGCGGTTCGGAACCTTGTCTACGCAGTCTTCAACGGTAACGCGGGCCATGGGGGCACTCCAATCGGTCGGTCTGGTCGTCGGTGAAAGCCGGTGCATAAAGCCTTGACAGCACTTTGACAAGGCGATTTCGGGATCGTCAAAGGGATTTGACCCCGGCAATCTCGGGTTCGGGGCACGCAGCGTACATCTGTGCAACGGTCAGGCCCAGTTCGGGGTGGCGCCAGCCGTCGGCCACATCGGCCAGGGGCACCAGAACGAAGGCCCGGTCCTGTATCCGCGGATGCGGCAGAATCAGCTCCTCGGGTGCTTTCCTTTGTTGCTCGGACAGGTGCAGGTCGCGCCAGTGCGCCTGCGTGACCGGGTCCGGCAGCACAAGATCCCCGACCGCTATCAGGTCCAGATCCAGGCTGCGCTGTCCCCAGCGTTTGCGCCTGGTCCGGCCGAATTCGGCCTCGATCTCGTGCAGGCGGGTCAGGATATCGCCCGGGGCCGCCGCGCTGTGAAAGGCTGCCGCGGCGTTCACGAAATCCGGCCCCGAGCCGGCGGGAAAGGCCGGTGTGGCGAACAACCGGCTGATCGCAACGCCGTCGCCGAAGGCCGCGCGCAATACCTCACCTGCCCCCTGCACCGTCGCCCGCGCCCCGCCATAGGGCGAGTCACCGTTCGACCCGAGAGCGACAAGGATCAATCTTTCGATGGTGCCCCTAAGGAAAGGTTGTTCCATGTCATATTGCTCTTACATTCTCCAAGCTTCGCCGGACTAATACCACTCAGAACAAACCCCAACCGGTGAATCGCCATTGGAAGGAAAATTCATGTTCTATCGCGATGAGCGCCTGGCGCTCTTCATCGATGGATCGAACCTCTATGCCGCCGCCAAGGCACTTGGGTTCGACATCGACTACAAGCTGCTTCGACAGGAATTCATGCGTCGCGGCAAGCTGCTCAGGGCTTTCTACTATACCGCCCTGCTTGAGAATGACGAGTATTCGCCGATCAGGCCGCTGGTCGACTGGCTGAATTACAACGGCTTCACCATGGTGACCAAGCCCGCGAAAGAGTTCACAGACAGCCAGGGCCGACGCAAGGTCAAGGGCAACATGGACATCGAACTGACGGTCGATGCGATGGAGCTGGCCCCCCACGTGGATCACATTGTCCTGTTCTCGGGCGATGGCGATTTCCGGCCGATGATCGAATCGATCCAGCGCAAGGGGGTGCGCGTTTCGGTCGTCTCGACCATTCGTAGCCAGCCGCCGATGATCGCCGACGAACTGCGCCGCCAGGCCGATAATTTCATCGAGCTGGAGGACCTGCGCGAGGTCATCGGGCGCCCCCCGCGTGAACCGCGCGAAAGCCGAGTCGAGGCCACAGCCGGGACCGAATGACGCCAGCGCGGCCAGGGCAGTCCGAACGCCCGCCGTCGCCTATTGCACCTGCTGGGCGGCGGCGGCGTTAATCTGGTCATGACGCGCGATGATCCCGTCCGGCCAAGAGTTCTTGATATAGGCCAGCACCTGCAGGATTTCCCGGTCTGTCAGAACATCCTCAAAGCCCGGCATGTCGCTTTCGTAGCCATCGCCGACCACCGCGGCGACCCCGTATTTCGTCAGCATGAACAGCTGGATGTCCGGATGATGCCAGGTATGGCCGGTCTCATCATGCGGCGGGGCCGGCATCCGGCCGCTCTCCTTGGGCTGGCGCCAATCCGGCTCGCCCCCCAGGTCGGCGCCGTGGCAACCGGCACACTGCGCCTGATAGATCCCCGCACCCGCGGCGACGGCGCCGGGCACATCATTGGGCAAAAGCTGCCCCGGCTTCTGATCGGCAAGCGCCGATACCGCAATCACGGCACCTATCCCCCCGATGCCGGCAAGACTGGCAAGCCTGTTTCGCATGATTTCATTCTCCTCTTTGAAAGGCCTACCGTGCCGGGGGTCCCGCGCTGGAAGGCAAGCCCCCTTTTGTCTCACCGCGTTCTGGACGTGTCCGCCCCAAGCCCCTAGGTTCGGCACATGACCAAGCCGCCCTTAACACTGCTTCTGGCCGCCCCGCGGGGGTTTTGCGCCGGTGTCGATCGCGCCATCAAGATCGTCGAGATGGCCCTCGATAAATGGGGGGCACCCGTCTACGTGCGCCACGAGATCGTGCATAACAAATACGTGGTTGACGACCTGCGCGCCAAGGGTGCGGTCTTTGTCGAGGAACTGGACGAGTGCCCGGATGATCGCCCGGTGATCTTCTCGGCCCATGGCGTGCCCAAGGCCGTTCCGGCAGAGGCCGCAAAGCGCAAGATGATCTATGTCGATGCCACCTGCCCTCTGGTGTCTAAGGTGCACATAGAGGCCGCCCGCCACGCCGAGAACGGCCTTCAGATGATCATGATCGGCCACGCCGGTCACCCCGAAACCGTGGGCACCATGGGCCAGCTGCCCGAGGGCGAGGTCCTGCTCGTGGAAACCGTCGACGACGTGGCCCGGGTGCAGGTGCGCGACCCCGAAAGGCTGGCCTTCGTCACGCAGACCACGCTGTCTGTGGATGACACGGCCGATATCGTCGCCGCCCTGCAGGCGCGGTTTCCCAATATCATCGGCCCCCACAAGGAAGATATCTGCTACGCCACCACGAACCGGCAGGACTCCGTCAAGGCCGTGGCGCCCCGGGCCGATGCCCTTCTGGTGGTGGGCGCGCCCAATTCCTCGAATTCCCGGCGACTGGTCGAGGTGGGGCGCAAGGCGGGCTGTCCTTATGCACAGCTGGTCCAGCGGGCTGCGGACATCGACTGGCGCGCGCTTGACGGGATCGCTTCGGTTGCCATCACCGCGGGTGCCTCGGCCCCCGAGGCATTGATCAACGAGGTGATCGACACCTTCCGCGATCGCTACGATGTCACGGTCGAAACCGTCGAAACCGCCCGCGAAGACGTGGAATTCAAGGTGCCCCGCGCCCTGCGCGAACCGGCCTGAGGCACCTGCCCGCTTGCCAAGCGCGGGCGTCCGGATCATCTATTGCGCCATGAAGGATATACCCCGCTCCGCCCTCGTGCTCGGCTTTGCCGGGCTTCTGCCCTTTCTCTGGGGGGCAGTGACCGTGTTGCTCCCGGATTTGGGGATGCAATGGATGACGCGGCTCGGCGGGCGCTTCATAGGACCCTACATCCAGATCGCCTATGGCACAGTGATCCTTGCCTTCATGGCCGGGGTCCTCTGGGGTTTCGCGACCCGGGCGACTGGCCGACTGGCGGCGATCGGCTATGCTCTGTCGGTGCTCCCTGCGCTTTGGGCCTTCTTCATGGTGGGGGGCGGCGCGGTCACCGCCGCGGTCAACCTCGCCACGGGCTTTGCCGGACTTCTGTTGCTGGACTGGTTCTTCTGGAACGCGGGGTTGGCTCCGCGCTGGTGGATGGCGCTGCGGCTGCCACTGACACTGGTGGTCGTGCTATGCCTGTTGCCAGTGATCCTGTGAACCGCGGTCTGCGCGGGCCGTTTTCCCGGTTGCATTCCGGGGCATCGCCAAGGCAAAGAGCCGTCGCGACAATCACGACCCTCGGATCACCCTGACCGCCCATGCCTGATCTTTTCGCGTTCACAGACGGTGCCTGTTCGGGCAATCCCGGCCCCGGTGGCTGGGGCGCGCTGTTACAGGCCCGCGATGGCGACCGCGTGCTGCGCGAGAAAGAACTTTCGGGCGGCGAAGCGGGAACCACCAACAACCGCATGGAACTCATGGCCGCGACCGAGGCGCTGAACGCGCTGTCACGGCCCAGCCGCGTTACGATCGTGACCGACAGCAACTACGTCAAAGACGGAATCACGAAATGGATTCACGGGTGGAAGGCCAAGGGTTGGAAGACGGCCCAGAAGAAGCCCGTCAAGAATGCCGAACTCTGGCAGGCGCTGGACGCCGCCGCGGCGCGCCATGATGTGACCTGGGAATGGGTCAAGGGCCATGCCGGCCACCCCGAGAACGAACGCGCCGACGAACTGGCGCGCTTGGGCATGGCGCCCTTCAAAGGCTAGGCGGTTTCGGGCGGCTGCCAGCCCTTGAGCACTTCGGACACCGGCGCGGGCCGCCTGCCCGGACGCTGCAGTTCGAGAATTTCGACGGCGCCATCCCCGGACCCAACGGAGAAACCGCCATCGGCCGATATGTGCCCGGCGGGCAGGTTGCGGTCCGCCCGCCGGGCGCGCAGGAACTTTATCCGCTCGCCGCCGATATCGCTCCAGGCGCCGGGAAAGGGCGACAGGCCGTTGATCTGACGCACGATCCGGTCGGTGGCGTCGGACCAATTCACCCGCGCCTCGGCCTTGTCGATCTTGACCGCGTAGGTCACGCCCTCTTCTGGTTGGGGGACGGGCGTCAACCCGTCGAGATCGCCAAGCGCCGCGACGATCAACCGCGCGCCCATGGCCGATAGCCGGTCATGAAGCCGTCCGGTCGTTTCCTCCGAACCGATCAGCGTGGACTCGCGCAGCAGAACAGGGCCAGTGTCCAGCCCCGCCTCCATCTGCATGATGCAGACCCCGGTTTCGCTATCCCCCTCGATGACCGCACGGTGGATCGGCGCCGCACCGCGCCAGCGCGGCAGAAGCGAGGCATGGATGTTCAGACAGCCATGCGCCGGCGCATCCAGAATGGCCTGCGGAAGCAAAAGACCATAGGCCACGACCACGGCGACATCCGCGCCTAGCGCGGCGAAATCCGCCTGTTCAGACGCCCCCTTCAACGACACCGGATGGCGCACCGGCAGGCCCATCACCTCTGCCCGCGCCTGCACAGGGGTCGGGCGGTGTTTCTTGCCGCGCCCTGCCGGCCGGGGCGGCTGGCAGTAGACGCACGCGATCTCGTGACCCGCCCCCGCCAAGGCCTCAAGCACCGGCACGGAAAAATCGGGCGATCCCATGAAAACGATGCGCATGCGGTCCTCCTGCTAGCCGACCCGCAGCTTCCGGGCCTTGCCGATCAGCCGGTCGCGTTTCAGACGCGACAGGTGATCGAAATACATGCGCCCGTTCAAGTGGTCGATCTGGTGCTGCACACTGGTCGCCCAGAGCCCCACGAAATCCCGCCGGTCATAGGTCCCGCTTTCATCCATGAACCGCACCGTGACGGCGCGCGGCCGCGAGATGACCGCCGAGACGCCGGGCAGGTTGGGCGAGGCCTCTTGGTGCTCGCGCAGTTCGACGCTGGCATGAAGCACCTCCGGGTTGGCCATGCGGATCGACTGTCCGCGCTTGTCACTCGCATCCACCACAGCCAGCCGCAACGGCACGCCAAGCTGCACCGCCGCCAGGCCGACCCCGGGCATCGCATCCATGGCCTCGACCATTTCATCCCAGAGACTGCGGATGTCGTCCGTGATCGCCTCCACCGGGTGCGCGGGAGTGCGCAGAAGCTTGTCGGGCCAGCGAACAAAGGGGCGCGGCGACATTCAGGCGCGGGCCTTCTCGCGCTTGAGCTTGACCATCCGACGCGTGATCATCTGCCGCCTTAGAGGCTTGAGGTAATCGATGAAGAGCTTGCCGTTCAGGTGGTCGATCTCGTGCTGCACGCAGGTCGCCCAGAGCCCGTCGAAGTGCTCGCTGTGTGTCTGCCCGTCCAGCCCCAGCCACTTGACCGTCACCTCGGCGGGGCGTTCCACGTCCGCGAACTGTTCCGGTATGGACAGGCAACCCTCCTCGTAGACGCTGGTTTCCTCCGACGTCTCGGTAACCTCGGGGTTAATCAGGACCATGGGCTCGGGCGTCGCCTCGGGGTCCTTGATACAATCCATCACCAGCAGCCGATCCATCACACCCACCTGCGGCGCGGCCAGCCCGATGCCCGGCGCGTCATACATGGTTTCCAGCATGTCGTCGGCCAGGCGCCGGATGTCGTCAGTCACTTGGGCAACCGGCGTCGCAACCTTTTTCAGGCGCGGATCAGGGTGGATCAGGATCGGTCTCAGACTCATGAGAAGCCATTTATGTGATTGCACCACGGGGCGCAATACGCGCCCCTTGCACTTGGCGCGGGGACAGATAGCTTCGCATCCGGCCAATACACGAGGAACCAATGAGCTTCGACACACTGACCCACCGCATCGGCTCCGGCTCCACAAAGTGGGACATGATGCAATCCGCCTTCGGAATCTCGCCTGACGAGGGCCTGCCGATGTGGATTGCCGACAAGGATTTCGAAGCACCGGGTTTCCTGCAAGATGCCATGCGCGGGCTGATGGAGCGCGCTGATTACGGTTATTTCTGCGACTTGGACACGTTCCACGAGTCGATCCGATGGTGGCAGGACGCGCGCCATGGCTGGGACATCGACACCGACTGGATTTTCACGACCTACGGGCTGGGCAATGCGATCGCACTGACCATCCAGTGCTTCACCGAACCCGGCGATCACGTGGCGATCCTTACCCCCGTCTACCATGAATTCGCCGCCAAGATCGGCCGGACCGAACGCGTGGTGACCGAACTCCCGCTGGTGGTCCGGGATGGTGTCTACGCGCTGGACTTCGACTCCTTTGAGGCGCGCATGACCGGCAAGGAAAAGATCCTGCTGATCAGTTCACCGCACAATCCCGCCGGCCGCGTCTGGACGCGCGCGGAATTGCGGGACATGGCCGCGTTCTGTGAACGCCACGAGCTGCTGCTGGTCTCGGACGAAGTGCACGGCGATCTTGTTTTCGAAGGCCACAGCTTCCTGCCGTCGCACCTGGCCGTCCCAGGGATCGAATCGCGGCTGGTGACGATGAGCGCGGCGTCCAAGACCTTCTCCATCGCGGGTGCGCGCACCGGTTACATGATCATCCCCGACCCCGACCTGCGCGCCCGGTTCAACCGGTACTTCCGCGGCTTCGACATCAGCCCGAATCTGCTGGGCGTCACGCTGACACGTGCCGCCTACAGCCCCGAGGGCGCGGCCTGGGTGGACCAGCTGGTGCCTTATCTGCAAGTCAACCGCGACCTGTTCTGCACCGGGGTCGACGCGATACCGGGGCTCAGGGCAATGCCGATGGAAAGCACCTACCTGGCCTGGGTCGATTTCGCCGGAACCGGCATGGATCAGGCCGAGATCCACGCCCGGCTACGGGACAGCGCCCGCATCGCGGCGACCCCCGGGCACACACTGGGAACCGGCGGCGAAACCTTCATGCGGTTCAATCTGGGCACCCAGAAGGCAAGGGTAAAAGAGGCCCTCGAACGCCTGTCAAAGGCTTTTTCCGACCTGCAGTGAAGCGATCAACGCGGCAAGAGGGCGATCGGGGCATCCTCGTCACGTTCGTAGTCGAGCGGGGCACCATCGCCCGAGGCGGTGTTGCGCTTGAACTCGTAATGCATCAGGTCGCCCTCCGCCTCGGCGGCAACGATCAGGCATTGCGACAGGTGGCGCGAACCGTCGTAAAGGTCGACCAGTCCGCGCAAATTCGGCGCATCCTCGATATCGACCGAAAAGCCGGACTTGCGCAGCCGTAGAACGCGGTAATGCACGCCGCCTGCCTCGACGCGCAGGCGGCTCTTGCGGACCTCGGCCCGTCGCTGGGCGGCACTCAACTCGCGCTGCAACTCTTCCGGCAGAAAATCGGTCATCGAATCCTCCTACTCCGGGACACAGCATGAGGTGAAAGCGTTCCACGTCAAGACAGGTCCGCGACCACTGCGCGCGGCCTCCGTGATGTTCAGGGCGCCATCGCGCCCCAACCACCAGCGCAGACCTGCGCCGGCCGGCAGCGCCTGTGCGCATGTGCGGGGTTAGATGCGCATTCCTCGCCCTTTGCGCGCGATCCGCTTGGCCCTATTTTCACCCCAGAACAATCAAGGGAGGCTGCCATGGGCCAGCTCGTCAACGGCAAGTGGGAAGACACCTGGTACGATACCAAGTCGACAGGTGGCGCCTTCAAGCGTGATACCTCGCGCTTTCGCAACTG